>OASX01000303.1_pt1 | contig 53129 bp, 30 predicted proteins | sample 1516531 | NCBI WGS metagenome assembly OASX01 (sample SAMEA2579911, study PRJEB22360) | human gut metagenome | biome: human gut; feature: human-associated habitat; material: faeces | place: Denmark | collected 2008/2010
TTTGAAGAAGGGACGACAGAGATACCGGCGTACATATGTGCAGCAGGAAGAGAAAATGTGTCTACTGGAGTGGAAGAGGTGCATATCCCGCCAAGTGTGAAAAAGATAGGGAACAGTGCATTCTTGAATTGCGAATGGCTAGATGAAATATATTTTTATGGAGAAGCTCCTAATATAGCAGATAATGCTTTTGCAGAAATCATAGCTGCTTCCTATTATCCTAAAAAAAATAATACATGGAATGATACAACAAAAAAATCCTATGGTGGTGATATTACCTGGTATGAATGGAATCCTGTAGGATTTATTCCGAATGATTTTAACATGACTTATGACGATACACAAATAGTAGAGTATTGGCAAAGGAAAAGAATGAATAGTGTTAAATTCATCACAACATCCCGGAATTTTCCTCATGTAATTAGTATAAACCAAAACGATGGAAGTCCATTTGGCGCTTTTGAAACGACTTTTGATAATTTGTTTCTTGAAGGAAAAGATGGAATTAAAAATTTGTTAAGTGGCGAGACATCAATTAAAAATGCGGAGGACATTATTCTTGGGTTGTCTGAAGAATGGGAAGCAGATATTAAAGTAGTTGCTCAGGTAAAAGAAGGAAAAAGATGGGCAGGCATGTATGCTAAAATGTTAGAACAATGGCTAGATTTTAAGGGTGTGGATTCGGAAGAATTGAATGAAGTACGCAAATATATGCAGGATGAAGCATTCATAGAAGAAGTTACTAAAGGAGATTATAATCGCTTAATAGAAACTGTTTCTCAAAAGTTTACTAAGACAAATCCGGAAATTGTGAAAAAACATTTGGAGGATTTTAAAGTCTCCGATACATTGGCCAAGGGTATTGGAGCTATTGATACAGGTTTGATGGTAATTGACTTATCAAAGATGACAGTAGATCAGGTATATCAATATTGTGTCATGAAGGATGCGAATGAAGTGTATTTAGAGATGCTTCAATATCTTCAGGATAACAGTACCTATGTGATACCTCAGGCAGCGAAAAATCTTTTGACAAAAGCAAAAGCAAATGTAGAAGAGATGGAAGCAATTCTAATGTCTAAGGTTATGATTTCATCTGGTGAAATAATTGGGGAAAAAGTTGTTGATGAGTTGATTGATAAGTGTTGGTTTTTAAAAGCTGTTAAGTCCGGAATAGAGGGAGGCGCATATTGGTCAAATTTATGTTTTCATACATCGGATATAGTAAAATTAAAAGATTCTATGAGAACTTGTTCATACATTGGCTATACCCTCAGTGAATGGTTTTGGTATAACTTTAATAGTTATACTATCTCGCAAAATATAGAAAGTAAAAACTATTATGCGACCAGGACAAAGTATAGTATGGAAATGTTACTGAAAATTAGAATGTTGGGAGAAGAAACATATCAACGTTTATGTCATCATTTTATATGTAAAAAAGGTTACAATATTTCATTGGCTGTATCAGCTGAGTTAAGTGACTTAAAAAAATGGATGTTTGATCAAACTTTTATTTGGGAAAACAAACTGATTGAAATAGGATGTCCGGTCGATGTAGAGATATATGATTTGGAGGGAAATAAAATCTGTACTATAAAAGATGGTACTGAGGACAGCGGAAATATAGGGGATATTTATTACGACGTTATTTATAATAAACTCAGTGATGAATATTTGAAAGTCATACAATTTCCGGAATCATCACAATATAAAATAAGGATTGTGGGTAATGATTTAGGCAGGGTAAATGTTGATTGTTTAGATATTCAAAATGACGGAATAGTGAATATGCAATCTATAAGCAATCTTGCAGTTCAAAAAGGTTCAGATATGCTATTGTATACAGAAAATTTGACGAGAATCCATATAAAAGGAAATGATGATAAAGAACTTGAGCTGAAGGAATTATATAGCTCAGAAAGTTATCACAATGTTATAGGAATCAAAAATCCTGGATATGATAAAAATTTATATATTGGTGAAAAAAGGCTTTTGGACTATGAAATTGAACCTATTAATGCGAATTGCAAAGACGTTAACTGGATTTCTGCTGATGAGTCTACCGCCACGGTTAATGGGGATGGAGTTGTAACCGGTGTATCAGAGGGAAAAACATCCATAATTGCAACAACTATAGATGGTAATTTTCAGGTAGAATATGAAATCGTAGTGAATAGTACAATGCCAGGGGACGTGAATGGTGATGGAAAGGTAAAGATATCTGATATTATGATCACTCTTCATTATTTATCCGGTAGTACAACATTAAATGCTGAGCAAAGTTTAGCAGCAGATGTAGATAAAGATGGTAAAGTGACAATAAAGGATATCATACGGATTTTGCATTACATCAGTGGAAGTGGAAGTTTGTAATAGGGATAAATATGTTATGCAACAGGTAAAGCAGGGAAGGGAATAGCATTATAAGAGGGGTACAAAGATAATAATTGTATCCCTCTCAATGAATGAATACAGAAGTTATGATGAAAAAAATACTGCCAATATATATTTTTATTGCCCCTTTCTTTTGGGGATTGTTTTATGATTTTTCTGTCGCAATAGCAGGTTGTTTATTGGTCATGATTTTTTTGAGTTTATGTAAGACACAGAATAAAATGGTATGGGAAAAAAGAGAAGTTATATTTTTAATAACTTACCCTTTGGGATTTCTTATAAGTATCATTCCGGCAATAGACAGGGGACAGGCGTTCATGGGCTGGGCAAAAGTTATCGTCTCCTGCATGTTCCTGTTAGTGTTAAAAAAATCAGATGCGGAGACAAAGAAACAATGTATAGATTCGATACCATATTCAGGTTTTTGTATGACAATTTTATCGGCTATTATGTATTTTATACCAGACCTGAAGGATTACTTTTTTATGGAAAGAAGGATGGGAGGATGCTTTCAGTATTCTAATACATTTGCTATGTTTCTTTTAGTTGGTGTTGTATTAATCCTTTTTAAAGAGAGGTGGCAGAAATATGATTATTTGATGCTTTCCGGTTTGGTAATCGGAATATTGTGGTCGGGAAGCCGAACGGTTTTTATATTATTAGTTGCTGTGTTCATAATTGGAATCTTAAAAAACAGAAAAATGAGAAGATTTATGATGATTTTTCTTCTTGGGATAATAGGCATATGTATACTGTATGTATCTGTTACCGGCGATGTGCAGAATATAGGCCGTATTTTTACTACTTCACTGCAGTCCAGTACATTTTTGGGAAGGATTCTTTATTATATAGACGGGGCCGGACTTTTAAGAACAAACCCTATGGGATTAGGATATATGGGGTATTACATTCTGCAGCCGGCAATTCAGACAGGAGTTTATGACACCATGTTTATACATAACGATTGGCTGCAGACAGGAATTGACGGGGGCTGGATTGCGTTGGCTGGCATGAGCTTATACTTTATTTTATGCCTGTTGGACAAAAGAGCGGGAATGAAAAATAGATTTATTCTGCTGCTTTTGGGCATACATATGTTTTTGGATTTTGACATGCAGTATATGTATATGTTTATGCTTTTTGTGCTTTTTGGAGAGAGTGGTACAAAGCCTCCGGTACCTGTATCAAGGATTCAGCATACGGCAGATTTGCACAAAAGGAGGTTTGTTAAAAAGAGTCTTAGCCTTCTAGGCAGAGTTTTGATTATGGGATTTTTGGGATATATAAGTGTAATTGGTATATTGAATTTTTTAGGAAACGATACACTTTCTCTTAAATTATTTCCATGGAATACGAATATCCGTACAAAAGTAATGCTGAGTTCCGATAATATTGGAGATGCAAAAACACAGGCTGAAATAATTCTTAAAAGCAATAACTATTCCTATGCGGCATATAACATTATGGCTGTCTGGCATATGCAAAATGGTAACTACAGGGAAATGATTCGGTATAAACAAGAGGGTTTAAGGATTACGAAATATAATATAGCGGAATATGAGGATTACATAATTATGCTTAAAAAAGCTATTGATAAATCCTTAGAGGAAAATGATACAGAGATGTTTGATGTCTATAAGAATAAGCTCCTTGAAGTACCACAGATATTAGAGGAAGTAAAAAAAGATACAAATCCTCTGAGTTGGAAATTAAGGGATAAGCCAAATTTGGAATTGGATCAGGAATTTTACAGGTATATAGGAAGTTATAAGTAGAAATAATGTTAATCTCTTATAGTTTTCCTACTGACATATTGTCAAATATAAAAATTAAGCCGATAATTTTATAGAATTATTAAAATCGGAGGGGAAAGATGAGTAAAAAAAGAGTTTGTGCAGCATTTATGGCATTATCACTGATAATAACTACCGTACCGGTATGGGCAGCGGAAATAGAAGCGGAAACAACAGGCATAACAAAAGAAGAAAATAAGAAAGACGAACTAAATAGTATAGCTGAAAATTCTCAGGATAATGAAATGTCAGTTGAGGAAGAGCTTTTCTTAAATAATGAGATTCCAGAGACAAATCATAATGATACTCCAGAGAGCGATAATTCAGAAAATTCAGAGGATATACCGGAGGAGGCCGTATCTTCTGGAACTGAGTCACAGGTAAATAATATAGATATGTCAGAATCATATGTGTCTGATGAAATAGTAATCCCGGATGCAAATCTGAGAAATAGAATACTTGAAGAATGTGATACAAATAATGACGGTTCTATATCTAAGGAAGAAATAGAAAATCTGGAGAATCTGGAAGTTGATATTTTGGAAGAGAATCAGACTACTTTAGATCTTGATGGAATTGAGTATGCTGTAAATTTGAAATATTTATCGATTATTATGGATTCAGATACTATAGTACAATTGACAAACCAGAGTAAAATAGGCAGTCTGGTAAATCTGGAAACATTAGATGTACAGTATTGCAGAGCGGATGCTTGGGATTGGTTAAATACACTTACTAATATAAGAAGTCTGTCACTTCAAAATGATGGAATATCTGTTCTTCCGGAAGTAAATATGCTTAAAAATTTAGCCGTTTTAAATGTAAATAATAATGAGCTTACAGATATTTCATCGGTTCTCACAGAAAGTAGTCCGAATTTTTACGCTTTTTATTGCAGCGGAAATAATCTGAAAGAGTTTCCTAAGTGGGAAAGATGTCCGAGCGTTATGGATTTCAGTAACAATCCTAAAATGACAGATTTAACAGCATTAGGGACTATACTGGACAATTACTTTTCAGAACCGATAAATTTAACTGATAATCCGCAGTTGACAGAAAAAAGTTTTGAGCCAGTGATTGAACAGTGTATTGATATTCCGGATATGGAGACAGATATCAAAGGTACTATAGATTTGAGGCAATTTTGGAAAAATTTAGATAAGATTAAAACAGATGTAGACCTTCGCTCCTTTACATATACTATTCAGCCACAAGACGTGATTACTATTGAATTTTATAAAGTCAGAGCCAGTAAACTTGGTGAATCAGCCATTACTCTAAATTATGGAAATATCAGTAAAAGTTTTAATGTAAGCGTCACATCATCAGAAGGAGTATATTTTCCAGATGAACAATTAAGAAATGACTGGGGCATAAGAGCAGCAGATAAAAACCAAGATGGGATAATAACCAAAAAAGAACTTGAAGCAGTAACCTACTTAAACATTAGTGCAGATGAAAAAATTGATTTAACAGGAATAGAATATCTTGTAAATTTAAATGACCTAACTATTAGAGGGAACAATAACCCTTCGGCAGGGAATAGTCTTAAGGACATCCAAAATATTGAGTGTATAGGAAACCTTAGGAAATTAACCAGTCTGAGAATTGAAGGTGGAGAACTGGATGATTTAAGTGTCTTGGATAATTTAAAAGAACTTCAGACATTAATTTTAAAATCAGTTGCGGTTGCAGATATACAAGAAATAAGTAATTTGAAAAATTTGAAGTATCTTACGCTTTCGGACATGGGGATTAGTTCTGTGCCAAATCTGAATGATCTGAAGTATTTGAAACAAATAACGGCGGATAATAATCGTATATACGATATTAGTAATTTGGTTTCTTTACCATTATATTCCCTAAGACTGGAGAATAATAAAATAGAATCAATACCCAAATGGGAGAATTACGGAGCGTTAAGTTATTTGGATTTATCAGGGAACCCACTGAAAGAGATAGTTAATCTATATCCATTATTACATTCAAATGTTCAAGTAAAAGCAAGGAATACAGGAATCAGTTTTGAAAAACAATTTAGTGAATTTTTTTCCACGCAAGACAGAAACATTAATTTGGGTAATCAAGCAGAAATATTTGAATTTACCTGGATGTATACAGATGATATAGATAAGGAAGGAATTCTATACCAAAGTGGTGACATAAATGGAGTAGGTATTCTGGAAGAAACCAAGATTCTTGGAAAACAGGAGGGAACCTATTCGGTTACAGCCACTTATGGAAATATTCGTAAAGAGTTTCATGTTAATGTGATACCTTTGGAAAAACCGGTATCGGTTATTATAAATGGTGAACCAAATGTAGAATGGAATCATACAAATCAGTGTTCTGTATTGGACACGGATAGTACGTTATGGGCAATAAATAACGGAAAATCAGAAAAGGTAAAAGAAAAAACCAAGAGTTATATAGCAGATGTGGTTTACGGAAAAAATAAATCGGAAACATGGGGAAATTACCTTGTACTGGATTCTGAGGATAATCTTTGGAAGTGTAATAAGCCTGAATACAATACAGAATATGTTGCCGATAAAATTTCTGATAGTGTAAGAGAATATGACAGTAAATTTTTCATAAACGATGCAGGTGCATTATTTGAAATCGGCGGGACTGAACCTTTAGCTGAAAATGTAGAGGGGTATCGGGCTATGTGGAACGGAGGAACATTAATTTCAGGATACATCTGCACAATGGATCACAAAGTAAAGGATATGGTGGAAAATAAAATACTGTTGAGCGGTTTTCAGGGTAAATGCATATTCAGTTCAAACTATTTTATAATACAAAATGAGGAAAATATCATATGGTATGATTATGAAGGCAATAAAGTTGGGGAATTGGATGATGTGGAGGAGTTATATGTAGATGCCCGAAAGCTGTACAAAACAGATGGCAAAGTTTTTACATATAATCTTGATGATTATGGAGAGAGAAAAAAAATAAAATTTTCAGAAGTCAATATCAAGAGCCCAAAACCACCGTACAAGCAGGAATATACCAATTGGTTTGATGACCTGGCATTTCTTTTAGATGCGAAAAATGTACTCTGGGTTAAGGATTCACTCAATGAAGACAGTGATTATAGACCTATGGTTGAAGATGTGGATTACTTATATAGTTCTTCATCTAATTATGCATATTTATCAAAAAAATGTCTCTATGAAGCATCTACAATGAAGTTATTAAAAGAGAACATAGAGAAATTCTGGCAAAATGATATTTCAGATGAATGTTTTTTCCTTACGACGGATGGAAAGCTTTGTGAATCAGATACTTCTTTTAGGTATGAAAATATTATACTGGATGATGTAATTGATCTTGCTGGAGGTGTGGATTTGACAGATGCCATTTACATAACAAGAAAAGATCATTCTATATGGAAGTATGAGACAATGTACGGAAAAAATACAGTGGCATATATGGTAAAAGCCGGTTCCACGCTTGGAGATATTGATGGTGATGGAAACATAAAGGTTACAGATATGCTGGCGATGCTTCATACTATATCGGGAAGTAAGCAATTGAACAGTACGCAGAAAAAGAATGCCGATATAGATAAAGATGGCAAAGTCACAATTAAAGATTTACTCAAAATTCTGTATTATATTAGTGGGAAAAGTTCAGCATTGTAGGTACTAAATTCAATAGATCACGCTTGATTATAATATTAGGGAGGAAAAATGATGAAAAAAAATGCGTTGGCAATTATTATGGCAATTACAGTAGCTTCCACATCTGTACCTGTTTGGGCGAATACAGATACGGAAGAAATACAAAACAATGTAAATGATGTGGAAGAGAGGGGAACTATTCAGGACAATATAGAAAATGAAATGAATATTTCATCAGAGGAAGAGGAGAGAGAGGAGGATTTAAAGGGCCAGGAAGAGCCGACCGAAAGTGAAGGTGCTGCTGAAACAGATACTATGGATTCTTTTTATGAGGAGAATTCATTGAATGAGATCCAAATTCCGGATCAAAATTTAAGAAATATTATACTCAATGAATGTGATATAGATGGAGATGAGCGTATATCAAAAGAAGAAATAGAAAGTCTCGAAACATTATCCATTGGCATTTCAGAAAGTAATCCGGAATCTTTTGATCTGGATGGATTAGAGAATGCAGTAAATTTGAAATATCTTACTATTGATATGGATGAAAATAATGTTGTTCAACTTTTTAATTCAGATAAAATCGGCAGTCTGATAAACTTGCTGGAATTAGACATTAGGTATTGTAGATCAGAGATGTGGGACTGGCTGAATGCATTAGAAAATTTAGAAAATTTGTCTCTTCAAAATGATGGATTAACAGTACTTCCGGAGGTTGATAAATTAGACCGCTTGTCCATAATGGATGTAAGTAATAATGAGCTTACAGATATATCTTCAGTATTAGGAGGGATGAGTCCTAATTTTTACGCATTTTACTGTAGTGGAAATAATTTCTGTGAATTTCCTAAATGGGAGAGTTGTCCATCAATTTTGGACTTTAGTAATAATCCCCAAATGACAGATTTGACCGCATTGTGTGATTTGTTGGAAAATGATATGGCCGGGGAAATTAATTTGACAAATAATCCGCAGCTTACACAGGAATGTTTCTCGCCTATACTTGAGCAATGTATTACTATTCCGGATACTGAAATCGATATAAAGGGTACAATGAATTTGGAAAACTTTTTCAACAAAATAAATTCTATAAATTCCGATGTGGATTTAACCCATTATACATATACAATATCACCACAGGATACAGTAATGATTGAAAATAATTGTATAAAGGCAACTAAACCAGGAGAAGCAGTAATAACATTAAACTTTGGAAAAGTCAGCAAACAGTTTAAAATAAATATCACAACAACAGATAGCGTATACTTCCCAGACGAACAGTTAAGAAATAACTGGTATATTAAAAATTGCGATAAAAATGGTGATGGAATTATAACAAAAAAAGAGCTGGAGGCTTTGACTTCTTTGACAATATCGGCCAATGAAGAGGTTAATCTGGAAGGTATTGAATATATAGTTAATCTGGAGGAATTGAAAATAGAACCATACGGCCCGGTAGATGCACTTAAGGTTACACAAAATTATGAAGGAATAGGCAAACTTGTAAAACTAAAAGAACTAAGTGTTTCGGGCGGTTATTTGGGAGACTTAAGTATTTTGGCAGGTTTGCAAAATTTGCAAACGTTAAAATTACATTCTGTAGTCGTAACAGGTTTAGCACCGATAAGCCAATTGAGTAATTTGGAGTATCTGAATTTGACACATATGGGTATAGGAAAAATTCCAAATTTGGACAAGTTGGAGAAGTTAAGCACTTTAGATTTGAGTGACAATTATTTTAAGGATATAAGTAGTTTGGTATCTTTGCCATTAAGTGAACTTTATCTGAAGAATAACAGAATAGAATCTATACCCGAGTGGGTAAACTTTGGTAAATTAAATTGTATAGATATATCAAATAATCCGCTTTCAGAAATAGGTAATTTAAATCCATTATTAAATGCAGGTGTTCAAATATATGCGAATGAATCAGGGATTAGTTTTGAAAGGCAATTTCAGGAGTTTTATGATACAAAGGACAGGAATATTTCCATTGGAAACAGAATCAGTATGAGCCAAAATAATTGGATTATCACAGAAGACATGCATAGTAAGGATATAGTTTATAAAAGTGAAAATCAAGATGGGGTAAGCATTTTAGAAGATGAGCAACTTCTTGCAAAACAGGAAGGGACTTTTACTGTAAGTGCTTCCTACGGTAATGTGAGCAAAGAGTTTAAAATTAATGTGCTGCCGCTTCCAAAACCGGTTTCTGTTACTTTGAAAGAAAGCCCAGAGATGAGATGGAACGATACAAATCAATGTATAGTATTAAATCCTGATAAATCACTATGGAGTATAAACGGGAGCAAATCAGAAAAAGTAAGAGAAAAAACTAAGAATTATATTGCAGAGATTGTATATGGGAAAGAGAAAGCAGAAGTATGGGCTGATTTTCTACTGATGGATGATCAAAATAGTCTTTGGGAATGTAAAAAGAAAGATTTTAATTCTGATTACAGTACAGTAAAAATATCTGACAATGTTAAAGCATATGATAGCTCCTTTTTTGTGACTGATAAAGGATTTTTATATGAAATTAAGGGAATTGAGCCATTGGCAGAAAATGTAGCTGGATATCAAGCTGTTTGGCATGAAAATTCATTGATTCCAAGGTATATTTATACAACAGATTTCAAAGTTAAAGATATAGTATCAGATAAGATTTTATTAGACAATTATAAAGGGAAATGTATATTTAATGCTGATTTTTTTATTATACAAAGTGATAAAAAAGTAATTTGGTACGATTATTCAGGAAATAAAATCGGAGAAATGGAGGATATAGAAGAGTTATATTTAGATAGTAAAGAATTGTATCAGTCTGACGGAAAAAAGTTCTCGTATTACCTAGATGATATAGAAAATAAAATAAAATTTAGGGAAATGAATGCACAGAGTCCGAAACCACCATATAAACAGCAATATACAAATTGGATAGATGGCAGATACTTTATTTTAGATGACAATAATGTACTTTGGTTGAAAAGCACATTTGAGGGGAGCAATGATTTTATACCTGTAGTAGAAGATGTTGAAGGATTGTATAGACTTTATAACAATTCTTCCTATTATGCATATCTTACAAAGAATTGTCTGTATGAAGCATCAACAAATAAATTATTGCTTGAGGATATTAAACAATTTTGGCAGAACGGTATAACGGGAGAATGTTTTTATCTTAAAACGGATGGTAGTTTATGTGAATCTGATAAATATTTTAAATATGAGAATAAAATATTAAGTGATGTTTCAGGATTTGTCGGTGGTACAGAATTAACAGATGCTATTTTTATCACCAGAAAAGACCAATCTATATGGAAATATGATACAATGTATGGCAAAGACACGGTTGCGTATATTGTAAAAACGGGATCTGGAATAGGTGATATAGATGGGGATGGTAAGATTAAAATAGCAGATATACTGGTAGTATTACATTTTGTATCAGGAACTCAAACCCTTAATGATGCTCAGATGAAAGCTGCGGATATAGATTATGACGGGAAAGTTACTATAAAAGATATTCTTAGATTATTACACTATGTTAGCGGAAATAGTTCTGCACTGTAATATGATGATTGTGCATATTATTTATTTGTATTTATTTTAAGCTTAACGAAAAATATCTGTAGATAAGACTTTGGCACCTGAATTCCTATATGGATTTCAGGTGCCAAACAGACGTTAAATCCATACCAGACGGATGGTACAAGACATCATAGTTAGGATTAAAGACGTATTGATTTTTATTTACTCATCTTCTTCACATAAGCCGAAGGCGTAAGCCCCGTACACTTCTTAAAAATCTTACTGAAATAATAAGGCGTATTCCCGCACCCCACAAGCTGCGCCACATTCTGAATCTGCTCATTATCCCGTGTGGCCAGAATTTCTTTTGCCTTCTGCACCCGCAGTTTCATAAGAAATCCGGAAAACTTTTCCCCTGTCTCCTTTGTAAAGCACCGGCTGACATAATTTACATTCATATACAAATAATTCTCAGAGATCCATTTCAGCGTCAGATCAGGATTGGAATAATGCTCATAGATATAGTCGATCAGCCGTGAAATAAATGGGCTGTACTGCTTGGTGTTAAAGCACTGCACCTCGGAGAGTTTATTGATATAATCGAGCACTGCGTCCGCTATACTGACCGTATCCTCCTCCTTGTGGAGCTGATACAGGAAATCCGTGATCTCCGGCAGTGTGTGGGAGGGCAGCTGTGTTCCAAGGGAAATAATAATATTATCGCAGAGCTGCAGCAGAAAGTCCTTATTGGAGATGGCGGAGAGGATTTTCCTAAGTTCCGCCACGGTTTCCTCCCTGTCCATGGCATTTTTATCCGCCAGCACAGGCACCAGACGATTTACCCGGTCTACGATCTGTCCGTAGTTAAAATTGGGAACCGCATCCGTGCCGTCTATAAAATATAGGATGTCATACCGTTTCAGCTTTTTGATCAAAACGGTGAGCAGTGTTTTCAAGTCCGTGTATCTCATGCGGCTGTATTCTACAGATACAGTCTGTCCGGGAAAATCCAGAGTCTTGAAAAAGCTGTCAAGCTGCACATAAGAGGTCTCGAAATTAGGGAAAAAGACCAGCAGGACATTCTGAATATAGACAGCGTACCGCTCCACCTCCGGCATATTTTCCCGACAGTAGTCATCGAAACGTTCCAGGCACCTTGCCAGATTTTTCTCTTCCAGATAATAGACGCTACAGAACTGATAAGGTACATCTGTCAGGTTGATGTAATGCTCGTACAGGTCAAAAAAGGTATCTGCCACCTGCGTATTGGAGATCCCTTCACGTATCATATTCCGAATCAAGGTCTTGTGCAGATTGTGGAAGGCCCGACTGTCATGCTCCGGCTTTATATCCCCTGCAAATGCAATCTTATAGTAATCCTTTGTGACCTCTTGAATACAGTCAATGATCTGCGTCTCCGTGCAGGGCTTCAGCAGATAGTGCTGGACGCCGCATTTCATAGCTCTTTTCGCATATTCAAATTCCCCGTATCCGGAGAGGATCACAAACTGTGTGCATAAATCCGTGCGGTTGATCCTCTCAATCAGTTCCAGGCCCGAGATACCGGGCATCCGGATATCTGTTATCACGATATCCGGGCATTCATCCAGAATGGTGTGATAGGCTTCCACACCATCGGTACAGGTTCCGACAAGCTGGATATTGTAAGATTTCCAGTCAATGATATTGGCGATGGCCTGGCAGATCATTTCCTCGTCGTCCACGATCAGTAATTTTAACATGGCTTGCTCTCCTCTTTCTGTGTACAGGGAATGCGTATCTCCGCTGCCGCGCATTCCTCGTAAGTCTCTTCGTCTTCTATCGTATATAAACGCAGTCCGTAGGCACTGCCGTAAGTCATCTGTATCCGCTTATGGATATTCAGGATTCCGATTCCGAATCCATGGGGCTGTATCTCTCCATCCAGCAGCTTCTCCATGAAATTTTCCTCGAAGGAAGAGCCTGTATTCATGATTTTCAGAATCAATGTGCCGTCCTCTGTCCGTGAAGTGATGGTAATATAACAGGTTTCGGAGGATTCTTCCAGTCCGTAGCGTATGGCATTTTCAAGCAGCGGCTGCAGAGTAAATTTGGGAATGGGAATGTCCAGAAGGCTCTCAGGAATATCCACAGAGAAATCCAGCCGTTTCTGATAGCGTATTTTCTGTATGATAATATAATTGTCCACAAGGGTCAGTTCCCGGCGCAGTGTGAAATCCCTGGAATTGTTGCCAAGGGACAGGCGCAGCAGATTGCCGAGGGCTGTGGTGATCCGGGAAATCTCTTCTGATTTGATCATGCGTGCCCGCCAGTTGATGGAATCCAGGGTATTGTACAGAAAGTGGGGGTCCATCTGGCTCTCCATTGCCTTGATCTGCGCCTCTTTTTTCAGCAGTTCGTTGATGTAATTCTCATTGATCAGAGTATTGATCTTTTCCACCATGGTGTCGAAATTTTTGTAGAGAAGCCCTATCTCGTCCTGCCGGTATTCTATCGGGGGCACGGCAATCTCATATTTTCCTTCTCCGAACTGTTTCATATTCTCGATCAGCCGGTCAAAATGCCTGAATAGGGCAAAGACCAGTTTGGTGCTGAAAATCCCCACCAGTATCACAGCCAATACCATGATGAGGAAAAAGGACTGGCTGGAAAGAGTGATAGCCTGGTAGATGGAATTGTAGGAGACAGTACAGATATAATTCCATCCATAGGTGGGGATCAGACCGCTTACCGCAAACAGTTTTTCATGTTTCAGGGTGACCACATCATAATCTCCCCGCAGTTTATCATACAGCTCTGCGGATTCTTTGCGGGACAGCGCACTGTCGTTGAAGATGAGGCTGTTGTCATCGTACAGATAATAAGAAATATCCTCAAATTCCGTGCTGGCCTCCGTGGTTGCGGATATGAACGCATTCATATCTATATTTATAATAAGTACACCCAGAGTATCCAGGCTGAGCCCTTCTATTTTACGCAGTTCTTTCACTAAGAAAATACCGTGGTCAGGTCCGTAGTCCGTGACAGTCACCGTTGCGCCCTGGTTGTCATAGGCTGTCCGCTTCAGTTTACTGCGCACAGAATCCGGCACTGTCTGAAATTTCCGGTTGGAGGTACTGATAACGTCATCCCCCTGCATCACGGAAATATAAGAGATGGCGTCACTGTTGAAAATAAAGAAATAATCACACAGTGTGGAATATACCTGGTTGAAACAGAGCTGTTTTTCCGAATTCTGTGTGCTTTTGCCTGACCGGTCCAGGCTTTCCTGTATGGTCTGGTTGGCCAGTATGGAGTCTACGATCGTATCTATGTATTTTAACTGGTCAGAAATCTCCAGGGCGGAGTCTGTAAGGGAAGCTGCTATGGAATTATACAGTTTCTTTTCATAAGAATTGGATACAAACTCCAGACTGACAATACCTGCCAGAAACAGGACCAGAAATCCTGTCAGGATAACAGCCAGAATTTTATGTTTCAGGGACATGCTTTGTAATCTTCCCATTTTTTTCATGGTTTACGCCCTTCTTATATGTAATGATAAAAAAATTATATTAAAATAAAAGTAAAAGCGCAATTGATTTGCCCGGAAAAAATGTGGGAAGTCAATTTTTTACAGGTAAAGTAATTTTTTTGCGGACGCAGGTATGTTTTTTGAGCGCAGAAGTAAGTTTTATCAATTTTCATCCGGGGGAAACCATTATATAATGGGTTACATCAAGAGGAGCTTCTCAAAAGAAAATATGGAGGAAAAATAGGTGAAGAGGAAATTTTTAAAAAGAGCAGCAGCAGTGGCACTGGCATGTGCGCTGGCAGCAGTTTCCATGACAGCATGCGGATCAGATAAGGGCGGAAACGGAAGTAAAGAGGAAGCAGCGTCAGGGGAACTGACCATGGCCTGGTGGGGAAACCAGGTAAGAAATGAGCGTACACAGCAGGTGCTGGATAAATATAAAGAGGAAGAGGGAACCACAGTCAAAGGACAGTTTTTCCAGTGGGACGATTACTGGAGTAAAATGGCTACTTCAGCCGCAGGCAAAAAAATGCCGGACATCATTCAGATGGATATGTCATACCTGCAGCAGTACGTAGACAAGAGCCAGCTATTAGATCTGACACCATATATTGAAGACGGAACCCTGGATACCTCCAATCTGTCTGAGGACGCGATCAACATGGGCAAGGTAGGAGACAAGATTTACGGTGTTGCATCCGGAACCAGTTCTTCCTGTATGTTCTATAATAAAACACTGCTTGATGAACTGGGGATTACTGTAAAGGACAATATGACTCTGGATGAGTTCATTGAGATCGCGAAACAGGTTTATGAGAAATCAGGCTACCGTGCAAACCTGATCCACTACGGAATGTACATGGAAGTTTACGCAAGGGCAAATGATATCCAGGTGGTTGACAAGCTTGGCGGCAAGAGCGCAGAGGATTATGTGGATTACTTTAAAATCTCTGAGAACGGTGTAAAAGAAGGATGGCACATCTCCCCGAGTCAGGCTGCCGATACAGCCAGTGTGGAGGAGGACCCCATGGTATACGGCTCCAATCCTGATAACATGACATGGTGTACCATCAACGGCTCTGCCATGCTGACCGCTTACCAGACAGCAGCTCCGGAGGGAACCGATATAGCCATCACAACAATTCCTTCCACAGACCCGAAAAAATCAAACTATGTAAAACCCAGTATGTATTATTGTGTGAGCGCTGATACCAAGAACCCGGAAGAGGCAGTGAAGGTATTGAATTACTTTACAAACTCTTCAGAAGCTTACAAGATTCTTCTTGCAGAGAGAGGTATCCCGGTATCCAGCAAGATCGCTGAGGAGATCATGCCTCTGCTGAGCCAGGAAGACCAGGAAAATGCTGCATTCATCACAGATGTCATCACTCCGAATTCCAGTGCACTGCCTCCTCTGGCACCGGAGGGAACCAGTGAGGCCCAGGATCTGTTAAGGAAACTGGAAGAGAAGGTGAAATACGGGGAATATACTTCCGAGAAGGCTGCGGAGGAATATTTCAACAGCGCAAACGAAATTTACGCGGAACATCAATAAATAATCAGGGCTGCTGTAGTCTTTTGGACGGCGGCAGCCCTTTTTCTGCCTTTGGAAAGGAGAGAAGATTTTGAAACCTACTAGCAAAAGATTATATAAGTTTTTAAATAAGGAAAAGACAGCGGGAGTTGTGTTCTGTCTTCCTTTTATTATAGGATTTCTGGTGTTTTTGATCATACCTATGGGAATCTCTTTTTATTACTCGCTCTGTGACTACGACATTCTGTCACCGCCGGAGTTTGTGGGACTGAAAAATTACATAGATATGTTTACAAATGATGAAGTGTTCTGGCATTCCATCAAGGCCACCCTTTATTTCGCGCTGGTGTCTGTGCCGCTGAGGCTTATTTTTGCCCTTTTGGTGGCAATGATACTGGTGAAACCCACAAAGGCTACGGGATTTTACCGTGCAGCCTACTATCTGCCCTCCATCATCGGCGGTTCAGTGGCTGTAGCTATTTTATGGAAGAGAATGTTCGCACCCGACGGTGTTGTGAACAGCATTCTCGGAATATTCGGGATTGACACCAACTTTGCATGGCTCAGTGACACCAGAACAGCGATCTGGACACTGATTCTGCTGGCTGTCTGGCAGTTTGGTTCTTCCATGCTGATCTTCCTGTCCGCATTAAAACAGATTCCGAAATCTCTGTATGAGGCAGCAGACGTGGACGGCGCGGGCAAGGTGACAAAGTTCTTCCGTGTTACCCTGCCGCTTCTGACTCCCACGATCTTCTTCAATCTGGTTATGCAGATGATCAACGGATTCCTGGCATTTACACAGAGTTTGATCATCACACAGGGAAAACCAATGGATACCACTTTATTCTACGCGGTGTACATGTATCAGCAGTCCTTCTCCTTCAGCAAATCCGGTTATGCTTCCGCAATGGCATGGGTTATGCTGGGAATTATTGCAGTGATAACATTTGTGTTATTTAAGACCAAAAAATATTGGGTATATGAACAGGGGTGAGATTGTGAAAACGAAGAATATAAGAACAGTTGTCTATCATGTTTTAGTCTGCGGTTTCGGATTAGCCATGCTGTATCCGCTCTGCTGGATGTTCATGAGCTCTTTTAAGGAAACCAGTACCATATTTACAACAGCGGGAAGCCTGATCCCTGAGAAATTCACACTGGAGAATTATGCCAATGGCTGGAGAGGATTTGCAGGCGTATCCTTTGGCACATTTTTTAAAAACTCTCTTTTCATAGCAGTTGTGGGAACCATAGGAACCCTGGCATCTTCCGCATGTGTGGCATACGGATTTGCCAGATGTCAGTTCAGGGGCAAGAAGATCTTATTCGGCGCCATGCTGGCGTCTATGATGCTGCCGGGACAGATCCTTATGGTGCCCCAGTATCTGTGGTATGAAAAACTGGGCTGGGTCGGCAGTTTTTCTCCCCTTATTATTCCGTTTTTCTTTGCCATCCAGGGATTTTTTGTATATCTTATGATGAACTTTATAGAGGGTATCCCTACAGAGCTGGATGAGGCAGCCAAAATTGACGGCTGTTCCTATTACGGGATCTTCTTCCGTATTATTTTGCCGCTGATGGCTCCGTCACTGATCACAGGCGGTATCTTTTCCTTTATGTGGAGATGGGATGACTTTATGTCAGCGCTGCTCTATATCAATGATGCTGCCATGTATCCGGTTGCCCTGGCGCTGAAACTGTTCTGCGATCCCGGCTCCTCCTCGGACTATGGCGCAATGTTCGCAATGGCGACTCTCTCCATCGTGCCTATTGTACTGATCTTCATTTTCTTCCAGAAATATCTGGCAGACGGAATTGCAACCTCCGGATTAAAGGGATGATAATATATGAAGAGCTACATATCCGAAACAGACAGCATGCATTATATATACGGCGATGACACAGAAGCCGTGCTGCGCACAATGGCGTACCGGTTTATGGGAAATCATCCGCCCATGCCCTTTCTTCTCAGGGCTTTCCATGAAAATGGGGCCAGAAGGAGAAAGAACGGGTACGCAGTCCTGGATTTTCAGCAGCAGTTTCCCGGGGCCCTTTTGGGGGACTGGGGGGCAGCAGCCGGTGAAATGTGGTGCCCGGAAGGGAAAATGAGCCGTTTCCTGGTGAAGTGTGAGAGCCGGACATTAGTATATCTCAACCGGGAGCTGATACTTCTCTGTCCGGGAGCGGGAGAATATGAACTGACGGCCAAACTGCATGAAGGGATGAACCGGCTTTTCCTTGTTTCCAGAAAAGAAGCAGGATTTTGCTGTACGCTGACCAATAAAATGCCTCAGTGGGAGCCATGTTCTTATCTTATGCCCTTTGAGGAGAGGGGAGGAGAGGCTGGTTTTAACTTTACTTTGTTGAAAGCAGAGGAGGCGGATGAGAAAACAGCCGTGAATTTTTTTCTCAGGGAATCCTTCTGGGAAAAAACGGAGAAGGAGACAGAAAGAGTTTGGCTGCCGGCTGCAGACGTCCCCAGATTACCCTGGAAGGAAGCGGGCCAGATATGGTTTGCATGGACAGAGGTACGTGCTGTACCGGGTACGGACCTGAAAAAGGCGTGGGAAGAGCTGATACGCTTTTTGAGGGAGCAAAAAGAAAAGAATCCGTGTATCAGAGCAGTTATGATAGATGGATGCAGGATGGATGCGGATGATAAGGAATCGGGATGCTGCAGAAAACCATATCAGGAGCACTTCCGCGCTTGCTGCCAGATATCCTGGTTGATCCGCACAGAGGAACGAACATGCGGGATGGCCTGTCCTGATTGGGAAAACAACCGTTGGGAATGTCGTATTCCGGTGGAGGCAAAGGGAAACTGCGGTGATGTTCTCTTTCTGGGGCCTCTGGATTGCCGGGCGGAAGAGGCACTGATGACCTGGATCCCCGACAGACGGGAATTTCTTACAAAGCCCTTCCGGATATCTGATTCCGGTGTTTTCTGGAGAACAAAATATCCATCTGTTGTTATCCGTCCCTTTGCAGAGAGCTGTCTGTTCGGCCGCTGGACATATCCCCTGGGGGTGACTCTGTACGGAATGCTGCAGACAGGTCTGTATTATGAGATGCAGGAACTGATAAAATACGTGCGTGATTCCATAGAAATGGTGGTCATGGCTGACCGTTATGCAGTCTATGACCGGGAAAAATACGGATTTCCCGGTGTCAACCAGCAGCTTCTTTGGATGGACGCCCTGGATGACTGTGGTTCATTCGGTTCCTGTATGCTGGAATACCTTCTGAACTGCATGGAAGCATGTCAGAAAACTTTCCCGGACATACGGCGTGCGCCCCGCTGCGGCATAGGCAAAAGCAATGTTCAAACATACGCCGGGGAACAAGACAGATATTTTAAAGAAGAAGTACAGAGGATTGCCGGCAGAATCGGCAGATATATTTTAAAAGAACAGATCCGAAATGCGGACGGCTCTTTTAAGAGAAGAGACAACAGCATGTGGATTGATGATATGTATATGAGTGTTCCTTTTTTGATCAGGTACGCGGAAGTTTTTCATGATGACAATGCCATAGAGGAAGCCGTCAGACAACTACTCTTATATAAGAAGCATTTTTATTTCAAACCGCGTGCTGTGAAGGGAAGCGGGCACATTTTGTCCCACATGTATAAACTGGAATTTGAACATGCGAATATGATCCCATGGAGCAGGGGAAACGGCTGGGTAGTTTTTTCTCTCAGTGAACTGCTCATGAGGGAGAATCCGGATGTACCTATGCGGGAGGAACTTGTGTCTTATTTCCATGATCTGTGTGAAGGCTATCTGGAGCTCCAGGATGAGGACGGTCTTTGGCATCAGGTTCTGGACGAGAGGGATACCTACCAGGAGACATCCGCTGCAGCCATGTTCATCTGCGCCATGTCCAGAGGGATTCGTTATGGGCTGCTGCCGGAAGAACGGACGGCAGATTTTGCTGAATCTGTATTCAGGGCCTGGAACGGTCTGACGAAAAAGGCCATAGACAGGAAGGGAAATCTATACGGTGTCTGCCAGGGTTCAGGCTGGTCCTATGAACGGGAGTATTACAGAGCCCTGGAATGGAATTTCAACGATACTCATGGAATCGGTATCGTTATGCTGGCAGGCGTGGAGACAGACAGATTAAAACATTACCTCACAGAAGAGTGATTAGGAGGAAACTATGTGCAACTGGGAGCAGGCATGGCTTGCATATGAACCGATAGAAAATCAAAAAGATAAGAAGTATTTTGAATCTGTGTATACACAGCAGAACGGAGTGCTGGTTGAAAGCGCACTCAGAGAAATAAAGACAGCAGCCGAAAAACTGTTTTCTATCACAGTGAGAAGAGGAGAAAACAGAGAGGAAGCGGGGCTTATATTAGAGTTGAATCCGGCCCTGAATCTGGGAAAAGAAGGGTATCAGATCACAGAGGAAGAAGACAGGATCTATATACGCGCGGCAAAAGAAAACGGGCTTTTATACGGAACATTCCGCCTTCTTCTTATGGTATCCTCCGGAAAAGAGATCACCGGCATTTCTATTCGGGAGATACCGTCGAATCCTGTCAGGATGCTGAATCAGTGGGACAACATAGATGGAAGCATTGAGCGGGGATACGCAGGAAGATCCTTTTTTTATGAAAACGGGAAAGTCTGTGTGACTGAGCGGATCAGAGATTATGCCAGACTGCTCTGCTCTGTTGGAATCAACGGGATTTCTATTAATAATGTGAATGTGCGTAACGGTGCAGAATGGCTTATCTCAGAGAGGCATTATAAAGAACTGGAGCAGATTTCCCATACTTTTGCACAGTACGGGATTTCCATGTATCTCTGCATTGATTTTGCAGCACCCATGACTCTGGGCGGGCTTTCCTGCGCAGACCCATTGAAGGAAGAAGTAAAAGACTGGTGGGAGAAAAAATGCGGCGAAATTTTCGGACGGCTTCCCAATATGGGAGGCTTTCTTGTAAAAGCAGATTCCGAAGGACGTCCCGGACCCTTTGCCTACGGGAGGAACCATGCAGACGGCGCCAATATGCTGGCCCGCGCGGTTAAACCGTACGGAGGGACCATCATATGGAGATGTTTTGTGTACAACTGCCAGCAGGACTGGCGTGACCGCAGGACAGACCGGGCATGTGCCGGATACGACAACTTCATGCCTCTGGACGGAAAATTCGATGATAATGTCATTCTCCAGATTAAAAACGGCCCCATTGATTTCCAGGTGAGAGAACCTGTCCATCCTCTTTTCGGGGGTCTGCAGCATACAAACCAGATGCTGGAAGTTCAGATCGCCCAGGAGTACACAGGACAGCAGATCGATGTGTGTTATCTGGTTCCCATGTGGAAAGAAGTGCTGGATTTCTCCACGGGATGTGGAAAACCGGAGGACACAGTGGCGGATATCATTTCCGGCAGGACATTCGGACAGCAAAGATGCGGTATGGCAGCAGTAGCCAACACAGGAAGGGATGCCAACTGGACAGGCCATGACCTGGCAGGCGCCAATCTGTACGGATTCGGACGTCTGGCCTTTGCTCCGCAGCTATCCGCAGAGGAGATCGCCAGCGAGTGGATTTCCCTGCAGATCAGCAGAGACAGCGACGTGAACAGGAGTATTTCAGATATCCTTCTTCGTTCCAGAGAGGTTTATGAAAAATACACTGCGCCTCTTGGAATCGGTTTTATGGTGAACCCCGCACATCATTACGGTCCCAATCCCGAGGGATACGAATATTCCAAATGGGGTACCTACCACAGAGCCGACCACCTGGCAGTGGGCGTTGACAGAAGCGCAGGGGGTACCGGATACAGCGAACAGTATTTTGAGAAAAATGCTGCCCTGTTCAGAGAAAAGGGAACCTGCCCGGAAAATCTGCTTTTGTTTTTCCACCGTGTTCCCTACACATACCGGCTGCATTCCGGAAAGACATTGATACAGCACATTTATGACAGTCATTTTGAGGGACACGAACAGGTCCTGCAGATGCAGAAAGACTGGGAACTTTTGGAGGGCAGAATCCCGCAGCACATTTTCTTAAGAGTTAAGGAACGGTTCACGTGCCAGGCTGAAAACAGCCGGGAATGGTGCGATGTGATCAACAGCTTCTTCTACAGAAAATCCATGATTCCCGACGAACAGGGAAGAGAAATCTTCTGATATATGCAAATCCTTTTGCCGGATAACAGAAATGTTTCCGGCAGAAGGATTTTTTAATTTATCTTGTGTACAGAGGATTGGGAGCTGCCAGCGTGATAAGGAGCAGAATGTTCCATATCTGTATATTGCAAAGCGTGCTTCCGGGCCCGGAGTGAACAGCAGATGCAGACAGGCTTTGGCCTATGTTTTAGGAAGTCAGATGTACAAAGTAGATGGAATGGGGTATAATAGGTAGAAAGCCAAAATCAAAAAATAGTGAAAAATTTGCGGAATCAGGCATCATAAAGGAGATAAAAATGCTTACATCATTAATTATAGGAATCATATCAGGCTGGATAGCCGGAAGAATCATGGGCGTAAAAAAGGGAGGCTTCATAAAAACCATCGCAATTGGAATTGCAGGCTCCTTTGTCGGCGGAGGAATCATGTCGCTAGTGGGATTTTATGCGTACGGTTTTCTTGCCAATATTATGGTATCTGTTTTGGGGGCGTGCATTTTCTTATATATTGCGAAGAAGATTTTTAAATAGTGGAAAGGTTGATATAACATCTGCGAAAACGCTTGAAAACATAGTCAAATGAGGAGAAATCTGGATAAGTCTGTAGTTCAGCCGGATAGGCATGAATTACAGGCTTTTTTGGAGTACATAATATTAGACAATAGTTTGGGCAGCCTGCAATTTCATAATATGGATTATCCGGCATCTCTGTTTTGAGGTGCTTTTTGTATGCTTAAATACAAGAGGCATGAGAGAAAGGATTTTTATGAAAATACCCCTTGCAGCACTGTTTTGGCAAGAATACTCTTAAAGTTTATGACATTGGGTGTAAACAGTAACCAATTAGTAAACTACAGGTAAGAAAGTAAAAACATGCACATAGAATATCTGACTGATTTAACACTATAATAAAACAAAAAGTGTGAGGAGGCGTGTGATGAAATATCTGTTTATCTACTTTATTGGCGAACAGGAAGATGGAGAACAGGTTTATTTTTCAGTCAGCAGCGATGGACTACATTGGGAAGATCTGAATCAGGGGAAACCTGTGCTGCGGTCTTGTGTTGGTGAGAAAGGTATCCGGGATCCGTTTGTGGTCCGGGATCCGGAGAATGACAGATTCTATATGATGGCCACAGACCTCAGGATTGGAGCAGGAAAGGGCTGGGAGGAAGCGCAGTACAGGGGAAGCAGGAATCTGATCATATGGGAATCTGAAAATCTTGCAGACTGGAGCGGTCCGAGAAGCTGTACGGTGGGGGTACCAGAAGCTGGATGCGTGTGGGCACCGGAGAGCGTATATGACCAGGATGAAAAAGCATTCTTTGTCTTCTGGGCATCTATGGTACAGCTTGTGGGAGAATCTGAGCCAAAGCAGAGGATTTATGGTTCCTATACCCGGGATTTCAAGAACTTTACAGAACCATTTATTTATCTGGAAACCGGAAACCATGTAATTGATATGAACATTGTCCGTGACCAGGGATGGTATTATCGTTTTGTCAAGGATGAGACAACAAAAGGGATCAAAGCGGACCGGGTAAGGAAACTTTGCGGGGAAAGTGCACAATCCATCCACTCTGAGATTCTTGAAAAACTTCTTGGAGTGGAGGGCCCGGAGGCGTATGAACTGCCAGACGGTCGGTGGTGCCTGATCGCGGACCAGTTTGCCAGCGGCGGGGGGTATCTGCCGCTTGTGTGCAATGAGCTTGAAAAGGGCGATTTTGAAGTGCTTTCGCATCAGGAGTATGATTTGGGAAAACTAAAAAAACGGCATGGATGTATTCTGAAAATTACGAATGAAGAATATCTCAGGCTGAAAAACAGATATTAGGAGAAGGATAGACGGATGAAAAAGAATGGGAGAATCAGTCTGATAATATTTACAGTCTTGTGGATGTTCACACAGACAATCCCGGTCCTGGCTGAAGGAGGCCCCAGGATTCTGATGAAACAGTTGGGCGAGCTGACAGAGGATAAAATGATGGAGGTTGTCTGTGCTGTTGAAAACGGGGATGGAATCACTAACGGCAAATTGCGTATTATGTATGATGCTCAATGGATGAAGCTGACAGATACAGGAGCTGATGAGGCGTTAGACGGTGCCTTATGTGAGGTAAATGATTGTCTGACAGGCAATAAACCGGAGGGGGAGATAGTGGTGGCATTTGCCTCGTCATCCAGTATCAGGGAGGAAGGAAGCCTTGTGAAATTGAATTTTAATCTGCCCAAGGGAATTCCTGACGAGGGGGCGCTGGAGGTGACAGTGGTCGCTGAGAAGATTGGTGGAGATGCAGGGACTGTGCAGGTCAATACAGAAAATCTGATAATCAGATCAGAGAAAGGCAATCCGGATGATCCGGACGACGACAACAAAGACGATGATAATAAGAAAGACCCGGATGATGATAAGAAAGACGATCAGAATCAGGGGGATCATGATGGGCAGAGCGGTAATGGTTCAGGGAATGGTGATAAGAAAAACCAGGGAGGCAGTAAGAACCAGGGAAGCACCAGCAAAAAAAGTACATCCAGGCCCAAAGGAAATATCAAGACAGGAGATGAAACAAGAATCATACCATTTGTGCTGACAGGGGGCGCCGCTGCAGGCGTGTCTGTTTGGATGGTGAGAAGGAAGAAAAAGGAGGAGGCAGAAAAGTGAAACAGTTGAAAAAGAAAAGAATGCTGGCAATGACGCTGGCAACAGCTATGACAGCCCAGACCTTTGGCGCGGGCAGTCTGCCTGTAATGGCGGAGACAGTGGGTTCCTCACAAGACAGCTACGGAACTAATATGGACTTTGAAGCTGGTACGGAGGGCTGGACGACAGAAGGAGATGTGACGGTTGAGGAATCCAATGTCAGGCAGGGAAGCAAGTGTATCAGGATGGGAAAAGACTCTAAAATATCCCTGTTGGTGGGGGATATTCCCCAGGGAAGTTACACTCTGACAGCATGGGTCAGGGGCGTTAAGAGCAGCAACAGCGCGGAGCTTGTGGTAAGGGGAACCGGAGCGCCGGATGCAGTTGCACTTGTAGATACATACCTGGACGGGGATAAAAGTGTATGGCAGCAGATGGCCCATCGAAATGTGCTGGTGTACAACGGTCAGGCCCAGATTGATATCAGTGCAGGAAATTCCACCGAGTTGTATATAGATCAGTTGGAACTCACTCTGGATTCGCAGGATGAAAACGGACTTTCCAATTGGGGATTCGAGGATGGACTTACAGAATGGTCATCTGCAGGTACGGCAGAGGTGGTCACTGACTCCGCTGATACGGGGAAACAGGCCATCCGTCTGGCAGCAGGAAGCCAGGTGGAACAGAAGGTGGCAGTTGAGCCGAATACGAAATATGCGTTGACGGTGCGGGCAAAGGTTGATAAACAGGATACTTTTGCAACTACAAAATATACGGATGAGATGGAACGTCCAATCGGTGAACTTGTGGATCGTACCTCACTTGGGGACAGGCTGAATCTGGGTGTAAAAGCTGCAGACGGCACGGTGCTCCGCCAGGTGCCGTCAGGGACAGAGGACTATTCACTTGTGACTCTGACTTTCACAACAGGAGCTAATGACAGTGAGGTGACAGTTTATGCGAATACCATCTGTGATGAGGCTTATAAGGAATCTGTTACAGTGTGGTCAGATTATGAGACACATTTGGCAGACGACTGGCAGGGAAATGGAGAGGATTTTGCCTATGTGGACAATTTTGATTTGTTTGCGTTTAAAGACCAGAATTACATACGGGGAGCAGATGTCTCTTTTCTGCCTCTGATTGAGGACAACGGAGGAAAATATTTTGCCAATGGAGTCCAGCAGGATTGTCTGAGAATCCTTTCTAATCATGGTGTCAATTCACTCATCAGCATGGTATTTGTACATGCAGGAAATAAAATCTATAACCCGGATGATGGGCTGAAGCAGATTTTCCAGGATTATAACATTGGACCTGACGGACAGCCATACCCGTACTTTATGCAGGAGGGTTACTTCGACAAAGAACATCTCGTGGCTGTGGGAAAACGAGGGGCGGATCTGGGGCTTAGCTATATGCCGGGCTTCCAGTACAGCGATGCGTGGATCAGCGCCGGAAAGGCAAATACGCCTCTGGAATGGCTGAATGTAGATTATGAGGGCAACTTAAGCAACTCTGATTTGGATCATATGAAAACCAATGTATACAATTATGTATATGACACACTGACAGCCATGAGAGACGGCGGTGTGGACATTATCGGTGTAAAACACGGAAATGAGCAGAACCAGGGAATCATCTGGCCGGTTGGAAAAGGATCCAAGAGTAAAGGGCACGCAGAGCTTGTTGCAGCTTCCTATGAAGCTGCGGAGGATGTGCTGGGAGGAGTGCCCGGATTCATCCATACGAATAATGGATACAGCCCGGCAGATGCAAACAGTTTTTTCGGAAATCTGCTGGATATGGGAGCAAAGATGGATGGTGCGGCATTTTCTCTGTACGGCGGACGGGGAATAGATAATATCCTCAATATGGCATCTAACTCACTGACCAATGAGCGTTTGAAATACAGAGATTATGTGAATGTGGAGACAGGATTTTCCTTTACCAGGTACAGACCTACATGGAACGCGGAGGGGTCAGCCATGGGCCAATCCTCTTACTACAGGACAAGCGGAAATGGTCAGTATAACTGGCTGCTTGACTATATGCAGGCTCCCTTTGATATTCCAAATCCTCATAATCAGCTCAGAGGATTTTATTACTGGGAAACTGACTGGACACCCACGCCAGGGGCTGGAAGCAGTTATCATGAATCTGTCAGCGTAAGCGGCAGGACCATGTTCAACAACGGAGATACGGGCATCGTGGAGATGGGAAGCAGCCAGCCGGGAAAAGCCGGAGATATGATGGACAGCATGTATGCCTATCTGATGAGAGGCTGTGTGAAAGAAAAGGCGGCGTCAACCCTTTCTCCCCTGAGAGGATACGGAGAGTATACAGTGGAGGCTGGTCAGGTATCTGAAATCAGTCTGGAGCAAAGTGAGATTGATCTGATGCCGGGAGATACCCAGAGACTGAAAGTAAATCTGGCTCCTGCGGACAAGGTTCTGACAGACGGAGCGGTCAGCTATTCTACGTCTGACGCCTCGGTGGCTGAGGTCACAGAGAAGGGATTTGTCCGGGGCGTGGCGGCAGGCACAGCTACAGTTACCGCGGAGGTAAATGGACTGGCAGCATCTGTAAATGTGACAGTGGGAGAGCCAAAAGAAGCAGCCAAAGACGATCTGACTCTTAAATTGGGCAGAGATTCGACAATTGACAAAACGCCTGTAAGTGATGGAGAGGAGATAACTGTACAGGTCCTCTCTAAACTCCAGCTTGCCGCAAAACTGCCGGATGAGGTCACAGATAAAGTGGTCATCTACACATCATCAGACCCTGAAGTGGCATCCTTCTTCGGTGAGACATGGCAGACACCCAGGGGATATATGCGCCAGCAGTCAGATAAGACCGAGAATGTACAGCTAAATGTGAAGAAAAAAGGTACCACCACGATTACAGCAGCCACTCAGGACGGAAAGTCTTCCCTGAGTTTTACATTGAAAGCAGAGAAGGTGGATGCCGGCAAGATTACCCTGGATCAGACAGAAGTGACAATGAGCAATGGCAGAAAGCTGCAGCTTAAAGCGGCTCTGGAACCTGAAGATACCACACTTTCCAAAATTCTATGGGAGTCAGACAACCCGGAGACAGCAGCGGTGGATAAGAACGGCCTGGTGACTGCTGTAAGTGTAGGCGATGCAGAAATCAGGGCAGTATCTGATGACAACCCGGATGTTTCTGCTGTCTGCAAAGTACATGTGGTGCCGGTAATGGCAGAGGGAGTAGTGCTGGACAAAGAGACAGCCACACTTCAGATTGGGCATTCCAAGACACTGAAGGCACTTGTTATGCCTGAAGACACCTTTAACAAAAAGCTTACCTGGACTTCAGAAAACGAGTCTGTTGTGTCCGTAGATGAAAATGGTGTTATTACAGGTGAGCAGATTGGCGGTCCGGTCAAGGTTACAGTTACTACAGAAGACGGTGGATTCACTGCAGAGTGCCAGGTCACGGTACAGGAGGAAGCAGTCCCTGTTACAGGTGTCAGCCTGGATCAGGGGAGCTACCGTTTTGCATCTGATTATTTTTCGGACACCAAACCCTTAGAGGAGATTCCAACTGTCAGATTCAGCGCCTCCGTAGAGCCGGATATGGCTACAGAGGAAGATGTTGTCTGGAGCTCTGACACGCCAGAGGTGGCTGTGGTCAATGAATATGGAATCGTTACACCTGTGAGCAGCGGGGTGGCATCTATAACGGCAAAAACTGTGGATGGAAACCATACTGCTTCTGCAATGGTCTATGTACCGGCAGTCAGCGAAAGCTTTGACAACAGGGAGACAGGCTCAGGCTGGGATATGACAGTTGGTTCTGTAGGCGGAGGTGCACTGGGTTCCGGTGTCAATGAGACGGATGACGGCAAGGTGCTTCAGATTGCCGGAGGCGGTTCTGGTGGAAGGAGTACACAGCACAGGTTCTCACCGGAGATCACAAGTGACAAGATAATCCTTGATTTTGATTACAACGTAGGTACAAGCACAGCTTCCAACGGCAATTACCTGGCTGTCACAGACAGCAGCAATCATGTATATCTGGCGATTCAGACAAATAAGAATACAGAACTGGTTTACAGCGCCGGTGAAGAGCTTGTGAATAACCAGCCTTTAGTGAACGGCACTGTAATAGGACAGGGATTTGACAAAGAGAATACATGGTATCATATGGATATTGAACTTGATATGAAGGCAAACATGTCCCGGTTTACGGTCACAAGTCTGGATGATCCGTCTGTTACAGCTACACAGGAAGCTGCTTTCGGGGAGGGAATCCAGTACAACAATGATCTGGGGAGTATTCAGTTCATGGGAACCAGGAACAGGGATGCGGGAAATCTGGACTGGAATCCGGCTCTTGATAATTTCAATGTTTATGCTGCCGGAATATCTCCCAGGAGTGTGGTGGTGGATACAAAGTCTGTACGCCTGCTTCCTGTGAAAGACACACTGAAAATACAGCATCAGCTAAATGCCAAAGTGCTGCCGGAATCTGCAGACCAGGGAATCGTGTGGTCATCTTCTGACGAGACAGTGGCAACTGTGGACGAAAATGGATTGGTGAAAGCAGCTAAGATTTGCGATAACCTGAGTGACATTAAAAACGGAACCTGCGTCATCACGGCAGCCTCCACTGCAGATAAATCTATTCTGGCGGAAGTAGAGGTAGAAGTTACCAATACCCCGAACGCAGTTGAGCGTTGGAGTATCAGTGATGAAAAAGGAAATGAAATTCCCTTTGGCGATGAGGCCGATGCCATAAAACTTCAGACAGGAGATAAGAAAAAGTTGAATGTGATTGTCAGCGGTGGAGATGGCGAATCAGATATTGCCGGGATCAGCTGGACATCAGATGATGCAGATGTGGTCGCAGTAGATGCGGCAACGGGTGAGCTTCGTGCCAAAAAGGCGGGTACAGCAGCTCTGACTGTGGAAGTATCTTTCTATAGCGGAACTCCGCTGACACTGAAAGTAAACTGTCAGGTTGATGGTGAAGAACTAGCAGATACAGGAGCTCTGGAAGAGGCAGTCAAAGCAGGTGAAATGGCAATGGAGTATCCGGAGGACTGTTATACCGAGGAGAGCCTGAAAGCATACAAAGATGCCCTGAGTAAAGCAAGAGAGACTCTGGAGACTGCCCGGAGCGAGAGATGGCAGGCGGAGAAGCAGGGTGAGATAGACAAGATTACAGAGGATTTGGATCAGGCAGTTCAGGGGCTTGCCATAAGAGATAACATACCTGCAGAGAGTATTATACTTGGCGGAGGAGACAACCCGCTGTCCATTAACAAGAAAACAACCCTGAAAGCGGAACTTAAACCGGCTTATGCCACAGAGACGCTGACATGGACTTCGTCAAATCCCGAAGTTGCAGCGGTAGATGAAAGTGGTGTGGTCACCCCTCTCAGCGAAGGAACAGCAACAATCCGTGCAGAGGCATCAAGCGGTGCGTCGGCTGAAAAGAAAATTACAGTTACAAAAGACCTGACATCCTGGTTCCAGGATAACGGTGTCACCATAAGCAGTGTGGGAACCGGCAGTAAATATAAAGATACAACGCCGTTTATTAATGCACGGACTTCGTCAATTGTCGATGCATGGTCAACGGGCTCAAATACTAACATGGGAAGTCTGACTGTTGATTTCAAAACAAGGACATCCCTGGAGAGCCTCACCACGTCATTCTGGCAGCAGATGAAATATAAAGTAGAGACTTCTGATGACGGTATTACATGGAATATGACTATGGACCATTCCGGTGAGTTTGCCGGAGCCATAGGGAATGAGGTGTTTACCGAGGCATTTCCGGAAAACACCAGTGCGCGGTTTGTGCGTGTTACTACCCTTGGAGTAAAGACCAGTACTGATTGGGTCGGAATTTCAATCATGAGAGTGGACGGCGCCTTTGAGCCGGAAGCACAGCGTACCCTGGATTCTCTGGAGCTGACAAGCGGCCCGGATAAGACGGTCTATGATCACGGTGAAGAACTGGATCTGACAGGTCTGACTTTGACAGCAGGATATGATAACGGAGATTCAAGAGTGCTGGAGGCACAGGAGTACCGGATTGAGGGCTATGACAGCAGTCTTTTGGGCAGCCAGACTGTGACTGTGGCTTACACGGAGGGTGATGTCACTCTGAAATGTGAATTTGAGGTTACAGTGAGGATGCCTGTTACCACCACAAGACTTGAGAAGGCAATTGCCTTTGCGGAAGGTCTGAAAGCACAGCAGGAGGCAGAACAGGGCTTTACTGAGGCTAGCTGGGCAGACGTGGAGGCAGCACTTGCTGAAGCGTCAGCCGTACTTGCGGATGAGAATGCCAGCCAGGAAGAAATTGACGGGGCTGCATTGACTCTTATCGGCGTGTGCAGTGCACTGGTGGAAAATATTCCTAAGGTTGGTCTGAAGACTGCTATAGATGAGGCGGAAAAAGTGCTTGCAGATGAAGAAGTGCTTGCCGGCTATACAGAAGAGAGCGTGGAAAATGTCCGTCTGGCGCTTACCAATGCGCAGACCGTATACGAAGATGAAACAGCAGAACAGGAAGCTGTGAATACAGCGCTGAAATCTCTGATGGATGCAGTAACTTCCCTTCTGAGGATAGACAACAGCAGGCTGGATGCATTGATCCAGAAGGCAGAAGAGATTTTGACAGATGCCGATAGTTATACTTCCGGCAGCGTGGATGCACTTCAGAAAGCACTGGAAGAGGCAAAGGCAGTGAACGGAAACAAAAATGCCACAGAAGAAGAAATCAATGCTGCATATGATAAGTTATTCGATGCCCTGATTTCCATGGCAAAACGTGGAAATAAGGCGGAACTGGAAGTGGCTTTGGCAAAAGCAAATGAAATTCTGGCTCAGCGAAACCGCTATGTGGCGTCCACAGTGTCAGATCTGGAGGCGGCGACAGCCGAAGCACAGACAGTCTATGATAACATTGACGCAACCCAGAAGGAAATCAATGGAGCTGTGGAAACTCTGGTTCCTGTTATCATGAAAGCACGTCTGCTTGGAGACGTGAACATGAATGGTATCGTCGAGTCTGATGATGCGGCGGAGATACTGAAGTATACTGCAGAGCTGCAGGAGCTTACAGAGGAGCAGGTAGAAACCGGAGATGTGAACAGAGACGGTGAGGCAGATGCAACAGATTCAGCAGTGATTCTCCAGTATACCGCGGAGAAGATCAGCGAATTTTGAGACAGACGCCCTGCAGAGGTTATTCCTCTGCAGGGCGTTTGTCGTGAAGATGGTGCAGAAGTGCGGGAATTGAAAAACAGCAAATAAGTAATTTCAGGTTACCGATGTAAAAACATGCACATAGAAAAAGAAAGCATCAGAACTTATAATAAAATCATACAAAGCAAGAAGATAACAGATAACACAAACAGGGGAGGAGAGAAAAGAAAGATGCAAAAAAAACAAGGAGTAAAAGGTTTTTTCAGTAAACTCTACAGATACCGGATTTTTCTGCTGATGCTTTTACCGGCAGTGGTCTATACGCTGATCTTCAGCTATTATCCTATGACCGGAATTGTGATGGCATTCAAAAAGTATAACTACGCGGACGGTATTCTGGGAAGTCCCTGGTGCGGACTGGATAATTTCAAGTTCTTTTTCAAGTCCGGCCAGGCAGGTCTGGTTACCAGGAACACGGTTTTATACAATCTGGTTTTTATTGCTTTTAACACGATTTTCCAGATTGCAGTGGCCATCTTCCTGACAGAGATCAATAACAAACATTTTCGTAAAACAGCCCAGTCACTGATGTTTCTTCCGTATTTTATCTCATGGGTAATCGTCGGTGTCATGGCCTTCAACATCTTCAGTTCCGATTACGGATTTCTGAATACATTGATCACCGGCCTGGGCGGGAAGAAGATTCCATTCTACACAAACCCGAAGGCATGGCCGTTTATCCTGATATTCTTCAATATATGGAAGAACATCGGGTATGGCTCGGTCATGTATTTGGCGGCGATCATGGGAATAGATACTTCAGTGTATGAAGCGGCGGCCATAGACGGGGCAAATGTATTCCAGAGAATCAGAAAAGTTACGATTCCCATGATTATGCCGACAACTATCATCCTGCTTTTGCTGGCAGTGGGAGGTATCTTTAAAGGCAACTTCGATATGTTCTACAACCTGGTGGGAAATAACGGTCTGCTGTTCAACTATACAGACGTAATTGATACACTGACATTCAGGGCATTGATCAGAAGTAATGACTTTGGAATGGCAGCGGCCATAGGTCTGTTCCAGTCGGTGCTCTGCTTTATAACCGTCATTGTGGTCAATAAACTGGTGGGCAAATATGACAAAGATTATACATTGTTCTAGGAGGGAATTAAGGTGAGAGATAACGCACGAGCGACAAAGAAAAAAATGAGTTCGGATGTGAGGAAGCTGAATATACTCGCTTACACATTCTGTATTGTAGTAGCGCTGATTTGTCTGATTCCCTTTCTGATGATAATATCAGGTTCTTTCTCATCAGAGGCTGCAATCACCAAAAACGGTTTCAGCCTTCTGCCCCAGGACTTCAGTCTTCAGGCATACAAGACGGTATTCAAAGAACCGATTGTGGTATTCCGTGCCTACGCGGTCACAATCTGCCTGACCATAGGCGGGACTATGATAGGCCTTCTGCTGCAGACTATGACAGCCTATGTGTTGTCCAGAAAAGATTTTGAGTGGAGAAATAAGTTTTCATTCTTTTTCTACTTCACCACATTGTTCAATGGAGGCCTGGTACCGTACTATGTACTGATGACACGGACGCTGAATTTAAAAGACAGCTATCTGGCGCTTTTATTGCCGCTGTTATTCAATGTGTATAACCTTCTGATTATGAAGAGTTATATTACAGCTTTGCCGGATTCCCTTATAGATGCAGCGAAGATAGACGGATGCGGGGAGGTAAGGACACTGTTCCAGATTGTCATGCCTCTTATCAAACCGGCGCTGGCTACAGTGGGACTGTTCATTGCACTGGCATACTGGAATGACTGGTACAATGCCATGCTGTACATAAACACAGAGGACAAATACCCGCTTCAGTATTTTCTCTATCAGCAGGTCAATAACATCGAAGCTTATAAGAAACTGATAGCCAACAGCGCAGTCAGCAGTGCGGTGGTAACTGCGGTATCGCTGCCTACGCAGACTTTAAAAATGGCGCTGACGATTGTAGTAACTGGCCCTATCATTCTTGCCTATCCCATGGTACAGAAGTATTTTGTCCAGGGTATCACTATTGGAGCAGTGAAGGGCTGAGATGAAAAATATATTTCAAGGAGGACTTATTATCATGAAGAAGAAAACAAAACAGGTGTGTGCGCTGACACTCAGCGCAGCAATGGCGGCAGGAATGCTTGCAGGATGCGGTTCTAATTCTGACAAGGGAGGTTCTGACAGCAAAGAGAGCGCAAAGAATGTGGAAGGAAAGACCTATAACGGCGTTGATGTATCGGAGTATGTGGATTTGAAGATGTACCTTTTGGGAGAGCGTACCCCGGATTTCGATGCAGTCTATGATGAGATCAACAAAATCCTGGAGGACAAGTTAAACTGTTCTGTCAGTGTGGATTTCCTTTCCTGGGGTGAACATGAGAAAAAATATTCTCTCTTGTTTTCTTCACAGGAAGACTTCGATCTGATTTTCACAGCTACAAGCTGGGGACATTATGAGCAGACTGTAGCGCTGGGTGGATTCTATCCCATGGCGGAGGATTTTATACAGAAGTATGCCCCACAGACCTGGGAGACTGTTCCTGAGGTTGCCTGGGAGCAGGCAAAGATCAATGGGGAAATCTATATGGTTCCCAACAACCAGACAGAATTTGGGCAGGATGTGCTGGCAGTCCGCGGGGATCTGATGGAAGAGTACAATGTGAAGAGTATCAGCAACTGGGATGAGATGACAGAGTTCTTCAAGAGATGTGCTGAAAGCGGAATCTATGCAGTACAGAACGGCCCCTGGTACCAGTATTTCCAGAGCCAGGGAATGGGTCTGGTAGGCGGAACGCCAAAAAGCGGCGAGCTGATCCTGTACAATGCAGAAGACCCGGAAGACCTGGATTTCAGATGTATTATTGACTGGGATGGATTTACTGATTACTGTAAGCAGGCAAAAGAGATGGCCGATGCAGGCTGCTGGTCTCCCGATGTCCTGAGCAATGAAGAGGACAGGCAGACGGGACTGCTCACTGGCAAAACAGCGGCAATGGTATGGAATATGGGCACTTGCCTTACTTACGCACGACAGGCTAATACTGAGAATCCGGACTGGAATACAACACTTGTTGACCCGGTATCTGACCATCCCAAGCATGCTAATCCCTACATCAACAATGGCGTTGCCATCAACAAAAATAGTAAGAATCCGGAACGTGCCATGATGGCTTTAAATGAGTTCTACACCAACCCTGAGATTCAGGATCTGACTATGCTGGGAATCGAAGGAAAACACTGGGAAGCAGTGGGAGAAGATCAGTATAAACTGCTTGACGAGAGTGGATATGGTCTGGATAATAACTGTAACTGGGGATGGAAAAATGAGAAAATCTACAGAACAGAATATGTAGAGAACAGAACAGCTCTGGATGATACCTATGATGCTGTGAAAGAAAGCTTCACCAATAATCAGAGAGAAGACCACCCCTATGACGGATTTAACTTTAACACAGAAAATGTAACCTCACAGGTTGCAGCAGTGGAAGCAGCAGTTGATACATACTATAAACCGCTGATCAATGGTCTGGTTGATGATGTGGATCAATCTGTTAAAGATATGAAATCGGCATTGGAGAGCGCAGGAATCCGTGATATACTGACTGAATTAGACAAACAGGCAGCAGATTACGTAGCTGGAAAACAGTAACATATTGAGTCGGAAGGGCTGCCACATTTTTGCGGCAGCCCTTTTAAGATACAGAGATAAGAATCAGAAGGCAGGTAAAGCACCATTAGGTGAAGGGACTGACAGGAGGAAGACAGAGATGAGACAATACGGTTACACAGAAAAATATCTTACCATGGACGGACTGCCGTGGTTTCCTGTGATGGGAGAGATGCATTACAGCAGATACAGGGAGGATTTGTGGGAGGAATCTTTACGAAAGATGAAAGCAGGAGGAGTTACTGTCCTGTCCACATATGTGATATGGATACATCATGAGGAAGAGGAGGATAGCTTTGATTTCACAGGCTGCCGTAACCTGGGAAGGTTTATCAGGATTTGTAAGAAAGTAGGACTTTCCATGTTTCTGCGCTTAGGACCCTGGATACATGGCGAGGTGAGAAACGGAGGCTTTCCCGACTGGCTGCAGCAAAAGGAGCGGGAGGGAGTCATATTGAGAAGCAATGATGAGAGATATCTGAGATATGTCCGGCGCTTCTGGGAGAAGGTGTATGAGCAGGCAGAGGGATATTTCCATAAAGATGGCGGCCCGATTATGGGAGTCCAGATAGAAAATGAGTATGGGCATGTTGGAGGACTGAAAGGAGAGGCGGGGGAAACACATATGCGTACACTGACATCGCTGGCAAAGGAACTGGGTTTTATTGTGCCTTATTACACAGCGACAGGATGGGGCGGGGCCTGTATCGGAGATTTACTTCCAGTCATGGGCGGATACTGCGAGGCTCCCTGGGACCAGAGGACTACAGAGCTGGAGGCCAATGCCAATTATGTGTTCAGCAGTGAACGAAATGACGCACTGATTGCCTGTGATCATCATGTAGGAGACCAGGTTACTTTTGACCAGACCAGGTTTCCGTTTCTGACAGCAGAGCTGGGAGGCGGCCTTCAGGTTACAAAACACAGAAGGCCGGTAGCTCACGGAAAAGATATCGGAGCTATGTCCCTGACGAAACTTGGAAGCGGGGTGGCGCTGCTGGGATATTATATGTATCACGGGGGAAGCAACCCGAAGGGAAAGCTTTCCACCCTGCAGGAGAGCCGTGAGACAGGGTATTTAAATGACCTTCCGGAGGTTAATTATGATTTTAATGCACCTGTTCGGCAGTATGGAGCAATTTCAGACAGTTATCGTGAAATTAAGCTGCTGGCTTATTTCCTGAAAGACTTCGGAGATGACATGGCTGCTCTGGAGACGGATATCCTTACCAGAGGGGTAAAACCGGAAGATACCAAGACCTTGCGTCTTTCCAGCAGGCATGACGATGAACATGGATATGTATTTTACAACAATTATCAGCGCCGTAGAGTGATGGACGCCCATCAAAGGACCATGCTGATTGGAAAGTGCCGTCAGCCTGTAAATTTTCCGCCTGTAGATATTGGAGAAGGTGCTTTCGGCTTTTTTCCGTACCGGATGAGGCTGGGAAATGCGGTGCTCAGGTCAGCGCTGGCTACCCCTCTGTGCTGCCTGCATACAAAGAAAGAAGATATCTTTGTATTTTACGGTGAACAGGAGCCAGAGTATCAGTGGGAGGGAGAGGAACAGGCCCGGGTGCTGTCTCTTAGCAGAGAGCAGGCTCTGAATGCCTGGAAGGTTACACTTGACCAGGACTATTTAATCCTTTCAGAGAACTATGTCTGGGAAGAGGATGGCGTGCTGAAGATAACAGGGGCAGAAGAGACAGAGATCCGTTGTTTTCCGGAGGCAGAAGAGGGAATTCCAGGATTTGTAAAATACCGGCAGGAAGCAGAATTTACTGTCTATAGACGGAAAGCGGAGTATATAAGTCCCAAAATAGAAGTGAATTTGACAGCAGAAGACCGGGAGAACAGAGTCTATGACATACAGATTGTTTACGGGGAAAGGGAGGACCGACGGAAAGGGCGCGATACGATCCTGTATCTGGAATATGCGGGCGAGAGTCTGGAGATATATGCAGATGGGGAGAAGCTCAATGATCATTTCTATACCGGACAGAAAGTACCTCTCAGCCTTGGGTATTTTGATTTTCCAAAACAGCTCAGAGTGATTGTACATTCCCTCTTCGCAGAGGATGATATTTTTCTTGAAAAATGTCCTGTATTCATAGAAGACAGGGCCTGCAGTCTTATTTCTGTGAAGGCGGCAGAAGAATTCCGTTAAAAAAATCATACTTGTCTGTTATAATAAAGAGTATAAAAATACGGTGAAATATTTCCGAAAGAAGGAGCCGGAATATGGACAAAGAACAGCGCAAAAGGTGGAAGCGGTCCTCTCTGCAGACAAAGCAGATACTGGCATTTACGACGATTATTGTCAGTTTTATGGCAATTATGTTTTTCCTGCATATCAGGACTTTGAAGACTGTGCGTGAGATGACATATGATAAAATGCGCGCTCAGGCAGAATATTATCTGGAAAGTTTTGAGATGGAAGTAAGCCATGCTATCAATCTGCAGATTGAAATATTTAACGACAGAAAGCTGGCATTCCTGGCACAGCCGGAAGCAGGTTTGGATGATTTCGAGAAGAGGGATGCGCTGCTGTCTGTGAAGGAAAAACTCAGCAGTATAGCGGGAGTCAGCAACCTTGTGGAAAGTTGTACGATCTATATGCCGAAAAGTGAATATAAGATTACTGACAGCGCTGTCAGGAGAATGAACGCAGATGATTTTGAAGAGATGTGGAGCTTTGTGGATTATGAAAATGGTTCTATCAGCTATGATGGTGAAAAATTTTATTCTGTTGAGATGGGGCAGACCAGAGGAGATGAAGATGAGGCGTTTAATTTTATGTTTGTCCTTACATTTTCCGGCGGGCAGATTGAAAACAAATTATCCCTGCTGAATACCACAGCGAACAGCGGAGCCTTTATCTACAGCGATAAATACCATGCAATGGTACAGAGCAGCACAGCCCACTGTTCCAGCGCCAGAATCCTCAGTGAACTGAAGAAGGATGAACAGGGGGAGTATGTGAAGGTGCAGGAAGTGAAGGCAGGTGGGGAAAATTATCTGGTGTTTGTGGGGGGAAACGGCAGTATGGGTACATTTGTCCAATATACGGAAGAAGGGGCTGTCATGGGATATATCAAACAGTCCTGGATCTACCTGTCTATTGGCCTGTTGATTTTGCTGGGAATATCTATATTCTTTGTTATATATACCAACAGAACCATACATAAACCTATCGGTTTGCTTCTGGAGGCATTTGGAAGAGTGAAGGAGGGAAATCTGAATCAGCATATATACAGAAATACAGAGGATGAATTTTCTTATCTATATAGTGGTTTTAATGACATGGAGGACCGGTTGAAACATCTGATTGACGAAGTCTATATTCAGACTAATCTGGCGCAGAGAGCACAGCTAAAGCAGCTTCAGGCTCAGATAAATCCTCATTTTCTGTATAACAGCTTTTTTACACTGAGCCGCAGGATCAAGAGGCAGGATTACGAGAATGCGGAGGAGTTTGCAAAGCATTTGGGAAATTATTTCAGATATCTGACCAGAAGCGGTTCAGACTATATTACCCTGGATCAGGAGGTCAGCCATGCAAAAAGCTATGCCGCTATACAGGGAGTACGGTTTGCCGGACGTCTCAGTATTGAATTTGAAGAACTGCCAAAACGGTTCGCGCCTGTGATAGTCCCCCGTCTTATCCTTCAGCCACTGCTTGAAAACGCCTTTGAACATGGGCTTGAGAACCGGGTGAAAGACGGTCTGCTGCGTATATCGTTTACGGAGACTCCTTCAGAAATACACATTACAGTAGAGGACAATGGAGAGGAGGCAGAGGATTCTGATATTGAGCAGATGCAGAGAAGTATAGAGGAGATGGAGTCAGATGAGGTGACAGGAATCATTAATATCCATAAGCGGCTGCAGTTTTACTTTGATAAAAAAGCAGGTATTTTTGTAAGGCGAAGTGAGCTTGGGGGAGTGTCTGTCACAATCTGGATTCTGACGGAGGCAGCCTTTAGAAGAGAGGACGGGAAGGAGGGGTGAAGATATGAATCAGAATTTACTGATAGTTGATGATGAATATGAAATCCTGCTGGGGCTGGAAGAAATGTTTCGGTATGAGTTTGACCTGGAGGTGGACGTATATACAGCCAATTCTGCTTATGAGGCGCTGGAACTTCTCGACCGTGTGAGATTTGATGTGGTGTTGACAGATATTAAAATGCCAGGGATGGATGGAATTACCCTGTTTGAACGGATTAAAGAAAACTGGCCCAGATGTAAAACAGTGTTTCTCACAGGGTACAGGAACTTTGACGATATGTACCGGGTGATCAATGACAGGGAAGTGAGGTATGTTCTGAAAAGTGAGGAAGACGAAGCCATCACGGGGGCTGTGAAGGAACTGCTTGAACAAGGACAAAAAGAACTGGAGCAGGAGAAACTTCAGGAAAAGCAGAAGCAGCTTCTGGAAAAAGCAGAATTCTGGATCCGAAAATCCCTGCTGGACCAAATCGCGTCGGGAAATATACTGGAACCGGATATAGGGAAAAGTATGAATGAACTTGGAATCGGATTTCTGGCAAAGTCCCCGTCACTGCTGTTCTGGATCAGGATTGAAGGCGCCGGGGAGGATGAGCCGCTGCGTGACGGTTATTATATGGCAGAGTGCCTGTCACAGATATTTGAAGAAAATATGCCGAGTAAACTGAGATTTTATCTTCACATGACAGATATCCGTCAGGGGGTGCTCTTTCTCCAGCCTGCCAGCTTAGATGAGGTGAACTGGGAACAAGTCTTTGTCGTTGCCAGAGGTGCGGTGGAATACAGCCAGGAGATATTCGGCAATGCATGCGGCGGTTCATTCTCGGCGGTTTTGTGGAATGTTCCGGCGGTTCTTATGGAGTATCCGGAACGGATTCGCATTCTGCGTCAGCATATGATACAGTATTTGGGTGAAGACCAGGGTGCCTTGATCTATCTGGAAAAGCAGGAAGATGCGGACAGAGAGAGCGCTGTGCATAGTGTTATGGCCAGAATACCATCTCTGAAATCACTGTTGGAGCTTCGAAAGAAAAAGGAATATTTTGCTTGCCTTTGTGTCTGTCTGGAACAGATGACAAAAAAATGCAGTCTTCACGACGGAGGGGCACTAGAAATATATTACAGTGTTGCAGTCCTGTTGCTTCAGTTTATAAATGAAAACCATTTAAGCGGGCAGATGGCCTTCAAAACAGCACTGTACAAATTGACCAAGGCAGATGCCCATGACAACTGGAATGACGCGGCCAGATATCTGTGGGAGGTCTCGGAAGCTATATTTTCCGTGATGGATATCAATGAAAATACTCTTACAGAGAGAGCGCTTAAGCGGGTCGTGACGTATATTGATGAACATCTTGCAGAGGAACTGTCGCTTACTGCACTGGCGGAAGTGGGTGGATTTAATGCAAGCTATCTGTCACGCCTGTTTAAACAGGTGAAGAAAGAGACGCTCAGCGATTATATCCTGAATAAAAGGATGAATCTGGCAAAATACCTGCTGGCCCAAACCAATGAGAAGATACAGAATATCTCGGCAAAAACCGGATATATTTCCCCCCATTCTTTTACAAGGGCTTTTCGGAAGGAGACCGGGGTTTCACCGAAAGAATACAGGGAAATGAGGATGAATGAAACTGACCGGGGAGGAGAGAGTCCATGAAGAGGAAGATTATGGCAGCTGCTGTGTTTCTGATATCGGCTGCAGTTGCAGGAGGCTGCGGGAATAGTGGAGAAGAGCGGGAAACGGACAGCAGGGGGATGGCAAAAGAGGATGCGCCATCTACAGAAGACAGGGATCTGTATGGATTTGAATCGCCTGTCAGGGTTAAGGCAGGGGTGGTTTATGCCGGAGATTTTGAATGGGTGGGGAAAGAAAGCCTTACAGATAATTCCTGGATGGATTTATATAAAGAACATAATATATATCCGGAAATCATGTACAATGTGGACACATCACAGGCAGACAGTAAGCTCTCCTCAGCAATCATATCAGGGAACTATCCTGATATATTCCAGACCAGTACTCTTAATTATATGAATTACGTAAATGAGGGTGTACTGGCTGATATAACAGAAGCATATGAAACTTATGCCAGTGATGAACTGAAAGAATACTTGATGTCTGACGGTGGCGAGGCCCTGGATATGCTGACAGTTAATGGAAGGCTATACGGGCTGCCGAGGCTTGGAAATCCCTATGAAGAATATTCTATGATGTTTATACGCCAGGACTGGCTGGATCATCTGGGACTGAAAGTGCCGGAGACGACAGAAGAACTGAAGAGGACCGCACATGCTTTTACCTATGATGACCCGGATGGGAATGGTGTGGATGACACTTGCGGGCTGGTTCTGGATGGTGTTGAGCTATTCACTGATACGATCGGTAATGGCGACCCGATATTTAATGCGTTTGGGGCTTATTTTGGTTCGGATGGAATGGCTATGGTCGAGAATCAAGAGGGAGAGGTTGTGTGGGGAGGTTCTTATGCGGAAGGTATGAAAGCCGCCCTCTCATTTCTGCAGGAGCTTTACGCGGATGGTTCTCTGTGTAAAGATTTTCTGACAATGGATGGTGATGCCATTTTCGAGGCAGCAGGTTCAGGGAGGTGTGGTATTTGGTTTGGACCAAGGTGGGCTGGTATGGTTCCTGCTATTGATGCAGCCAGGAAGGATACCAATGCACATATTGTGGCAGCGCCCATACCGACAGCTCCGAACCAGGCCAGGGGAAAGGCGTATCTTCCGCCGTCTATACTGGAGGTACATTGCATCAGCAGTCAGTGTGAACGACCGGAAACTCTGATTAAGATGATGAATTTGAGTGTACAGAAAATATGTAATCCCCAGAATACGGAGGAGTTCCTGAAATATAGCGGGGACGGAACGAATTATTCAGGCTGGAAAGCATCTCTTCTTAGATTGCAGCCTGTAAACAGAGGATATGATGATTGGAAAGCAGAGAGTTATGCGTTGAAGACCGGTAAGACAGAGAGACTTACATACTCCCAGATAGACGATGTGGATTCTATGACATCCTATCTCCACGCAGTAGAAGAGGACAGATTTGATCCCTGGGATCAGAAGCAGGCAAGAGGAATATCCTTCTATACAGTGTACGGAGATCCGCAGTGTGCCTGGGTTACCATTGATAATATGATGAAGGCAAATGCTTTTGTAAAATCGGCCTATTCCTCTCTGCCATCCAGGGAGGTTACCAAAACTGCGGGAATCTTAAAAAACCTTACAGTGGAAAGCATCATAAAAATCATTACAGGAGATGCAGTGGAAGAGTGGGATACACTACTTGAAAACTGGTATGCACTAGGTGGACAGCATGCGGTTGATGAGGTGAAGGTATTGAATAAAAGTTAATTATAAGAGAGCTCTGAGAGAGCCTGTAGTTCAGCCGGATAGGCATGGATTACAGGCTTTTTTATAGTGCATTGTACGAAAAATAATAGAGAACCTTTTGGCACCCGATATTGTATAGTTGCCACCGAGTGCCAGAAGATAGAGGTTTCGGGAGAGTGCTCATATAATATGAAAGTATTATATCCTGAAGTGCGAAAAATCTATGGACAGGTCATCATAAATCTTGGCGCTGATTATATTTGAGAAGGAGTATTCATCGATATCTTCATTCTCTAAATCGTGAACCATTACCCTCTGTTTTTCTGGGTCTACAATCCAGTATTCCCGTACGCCGGAAGAACGGTATTTGAATAGTTTGACAGAGTAATCCATCCGTCTGCTACTGGGAGAGACGATTTCAATAATCCAGTCAGGAGAACCATTGCAGCCTTTATCATCCAGTTTATTTTTGTCACAGATAACAGAAATATCCGGTTCTACGTAGGTATGTGTGCTTTTGTCCAGGTATACGGCAAAGGGAGCAATATAAATTTCACATGGACCGCCCTTTCGGTCAATGTAATCTGCGATTTGTCTGCTTATGGAAAGCAAAAGTTGTTGGTGTGCCCGGGTAGAGGGAGTCATATAATAAATCTGACCGTCGATAAGCTCAGCCCTTGTGCCTTCGGGAAGGGCGTTAATATCGTTGATAGTATATATTTTTTCCTGTGCTGATGCCATAATGAACACTCCTTTCATTATATATTATAGGGAACATTTCGGGTGGTTATTCTGTTCTACGCTTAGACAAAAGGAGAATATGACTATGCATAAAGTATACTATATTTTTATTATCCTGTATTGCTGATTATGGTAAATTTTCAGAAAATGATTCATTCCGTTTTGGGACTTGCTGTGGAAGACCATGTCATAAACGTGAATCCATCAGACGGATGCTGCAGGGATTATCCGGAAGGTAAAAGCTCTAAGCGGGCTATGATTACAAGATGATATCCAGGATTTATGACGATGTGACCCAGGAAAGAGTAAGGGAATAACTGAAAAAGCTTGATTCTAATAGGTTCAGAGCTGGTTGAATTCACCAATTATTTACCAGAAATCTGTTGGTAAATACGGAAAGTTATGCGAATTTATGAAGAAAACAATTTTAAAAATCTTCAAAAACCCATTGAAATCAAGCCTTTAAAGGTTTATAATAATTCTCAGATAAAAGAAAATTCTTCGGGGCAGGGTGCAACTCCCTACCGGCGGTATAGTCCGCGACCCATGTAAATGGCTGAACCGGTGTGATTCCGGTACCGACAGTTAAAGTCTGGATGAGAGAAGAAAATGTATTTCATAATGCAGATTTCATCAATGCCCTGATTTTCAGGGCGTTTTTTCGTTTCAGCCGCGGAAGCGGCAGCGGAAAAAGAAGAATTTCCTTTTATGAAACCATCATAAAAAGGAGAGAATAAAAATGAGTAATGAAGCAATTGTAAACAAAAGACCTGCAGGTGCACAGAATCGTTCTAAAATCAGGACATTGGCACAGGTAGCCATGCTTGGAGCCGTGGCTACGGTATTGATGATGATTGAGTTTCCCATCCCGGTGATCGCACCGCCTTTCTATCAGATGGATTTCTCAGAAGTACCCGTGCTGGTTGGCGCGTTTGCTATGGGACCGGTGGCAGGTATTATGATCGAGCTTCTGAAGGTACTGCTGTATGCAGTCATCCACGGCTCCGCCACAGCTGGTGTGGGTGAAATCGCCAATTTCCTGATGGGATGCTCTTTTATCGTTCCGGCAGCATTTTTCTATAAATACCGCAGGAACAAAAAATTTGCAGTGATCGGAATGGTGATCGGAACCATTTGTATGGCTGTTGTGGGTTGTGTTGTGAATGCATTTATCCTGCTCCCCGCATACGGGGCAGCTTTTGGGATGCCGGTGAGCGCCTTTATTCAGATGGGCACATCTATCAATGCAGGAATCAATAACCTGTTTACCTTTGTGGTGCTGGCAGTGGCGCCGTTTAACCTGGTGAAGGGATGTATCATCTCTGCCGTAACACTGCTTATTTATAAGAGAATCAGAGTATTACTGCGAGGAGAATAAAGATGCCGGATATAAAAAAGGTGACGCCGCTCACAGAGAATCCCCATGTAAATCTCTACCACCTGGATGTGGAGAGTAAGACAGGAAGAAAGGGACATTACTATGTGGCGTCACGGGCAAAGACTGAGAATGAACTGAAGATCAAAACAAGGAAAAACACCCCGGATGGAGTTATTATCTACAGCCTCTATGGGGAGAAGAAAGACAGGGTCGTGCTGGTACGTCAGTACCGTTATGCTATTGACAGCTATATCTATGAGTTTCCGGCAGGCCTGGTAGAGCCCGGTGAGGACTATAGAGAAGCCGCGATCAGAGAGATGAAAGAGGAAACCGGCCTGACGCTTACTCCTCTTGATGTGGACCCGGCATATGAGAAACCGTATTTTACTACCATTGGCATGACCGATGAATCCTGCGCCAGTGTATACGGTTATGCTTCCGGCCAGGTGTCCGGGGATGGACTGGAGGATTCCGAGGAGCTGGAGATTGTGCTGGCTGACAGGGAAGAGGTCAGAAGAATCCTGAGGGAAGAGAAAGCGGCGATCATGACGGCTTATATGCTGATGCATTTTCTGCATGATGATGAGCCGTTTGCTTTTCTGAAGGAAATCTAAGACACAGAATCAATTACAGATCAGAAACCGTTCGCAAATTTTTCATAAAAAATTAACGGGATAGGCATTGTATCCCGGGCGGATGAGAGTATACTTAAGGTAGCCGGTGCAGGCAAAATCTGCCCCGGCTACTGTCAGATTGCGCAGACAGCAGTCAAAACAGGCAGGCATGGGAGATATTTATATATGAAGTGGAAGAAGTATGTAAAAGGTATTCTGGCGGCATTGTTTACAGTTTTAGGCGTTATACTGGTCATTGTTCTGGGACTTAAATTCCTCAGGTTTTTTATGCCTTTTGTCATCGGATGGATCATCGCCATGATCGCCAGCCCTCTGGTGCGCATGGTGGAAAAGAGGATGAAAATAGCCAGAAAGCACACATCCATGCTGATCATTATAGCAGTTTTAGCCGCCATAATCGGAGCAGGGTATTTTATAGGAACAAAAGCGGTGGAGGAGGCCAGTGACCTGATCAATCAGGCACCGGATATTTACAGTGGATTCCGGGAGGATTTTCGGGAGGTGGAGCACAATCTCAATAAATTCATGAAACAGCTTCCGGAAAATGTACAGACTTCCATCAATAATGTGCAGGACGATCTGGGAGAACGGATCGGAAAACTGGTGGGAAATATCAGCGAGTGGACCGTTGGCTACGCAGGTGATATGGCCAAGCATCTTCCGAGTGTGCTGATATCTATTATATTTACCATATTGTCCGCCTATTTTTTCATCGCGGACCGGGATGGAATCCTGGAGTTTGGGCGGAACAACACACCGCAGATCATCCAGGAAAAATGGAGACTGCTGGCAGACAGCTTTAAAAAGGTCTTCGGCGGTTATTTCAAAGCACAGTTTAAGATCATGGCTGTTATCTGGGCAATACTCTGTGTAGGGCTGCTGTTTCTGGAGGTGAGCTTTGCCGTGCTGGTGGCATTCCTTATTTCTTTTCTGGATATGCTTCCGTTCTTCGGAACAGGGACAGCCCTTATACCATGGGCTGTATTCAAGCTGTTGTCCGGTGATACAAAGTTTGCGGTTGGTCTGATCATCCTTTACCTGGTGACGCAGTTGGTGCGGAGGGTCATAGAGCCCAAGATGGTGGGGGATTCCATTGGCATGGACCCGCTCCTTACACTGATCTTTATGTATACAGGATACCGGGTTAGCAGTGTCATTGGCATGATACTTGCAGTGCCCATAGGGGCAGTTGTGATCAATTTCTATAAATCAGGTATGTTTGACAGACCGCTCCAGTCAGCAAAGGAAGCCATGGAGGATCTTTTGGAGTGGATCTGCCGCAACAATGGGGACGAAGAGCACATAGAGAATAAAGAATCATAGAACAGGACAAGATAGCATAAAGAGTAAAATCTTTATGCTATCTTAATGCGTCCTTAACATAGCTTTATGCCGTTTTAATATAAAAGAATTTAGAATATGTAGTTACAGGATAACACAGAAAGAGAATAAAAAGGGTGGAAGACTCTTATGTCAGGAATAAAAAAACATCACTGGACCACAACGAAACTTATTGTATTCGGTTATCTGGCAGTGATTACCACAGGTACGCTCCTGCTGATGCTGCCTGTGTCCAACCGGCAGATGACAGCAGCTCCGTTTATGGATGCCTGGTTTACCGCCACATCAGCAACGTGTGTCACCGGACTGGTGCTGCATGACACCTATACATTCTGGTCTGAATTTGGCCAGGGTGTCATCTTATTATTAATACAAATAGGCGGCATTGGATTTATGACGATCGCCATTTCCGCGCTCGCTATCACCAAGAGAAAGATTGGTTTGTCGCAGAGGCTTCTGATGCAGGAATCCGTGGCTGCACCCCAGGTGGGCGGAATTGTGCGCATGGCAAAGTTTGTGTTCGGCGGAACGGTATTATTCGAGGGGATCGGAGCCATTTTGCTGAGCTTTTATTTTGTTCCGAGACTGGGTACGGGAAAAGGTATATATTTTTCCGTATTTCACTCCATTTCTGCCTTTTGTAATGCGGGAATAGATCTGATGGGCTATTTTGATCCGGGAACTTCCCTCATGACCGCTTCAGGCAGCCCTCTGGTGAGTATCACCATTATGCTGCTGATCATAGTGGGCGGCCTGGGATTTCTAGTGTGGGCAGATGTCAGGAACCATAAATGGCATTATAAAAATTATAAGCTCCACACAAAGGTCGTGCTCATGGCAACAGCGATACTTATTCTCGGAGGGGCTGTCCTCATGTTTTTCTTTGAGCTGGGGAAAGCTTCCATGGAGGGAAGAAGCTTTGGGGAACAGGTACTCTGCGCGTTCTTTCAGGCCGTAACGCCCAGAACAGCGGGGTTCAATACCGTGGATCTGACAACGCTATCGGGCTGCAGTAAAATCCTCATAGTAGGGCTTATGTTTATCGGCGGTTCTCCCGGTTCCACTGCGGGAGGTATTAAGACAACCACCATGTCCATCATGATCCTGAGTATATGGTCTGAATTCAGAAAACGGAAGGATATCGAGTGTTTCCGCAGAAGAATGGAGGAGAATGCCCTGCGTCACGCAAGCTGTGTAACCATGCTCTATGGGCTTCTGATCCTGGTGGGAACTGTGCTGATCGCCTCTGCAGATGGAACTGCGATCCAGGACGCTCTGTTTGAAGCGGCCTCCGCGATCGGAACCGTAGGACTGTCTCTGGGGATCACTGCACAGCTTGGAACCGTTTCACATATTGTTCTGATACTGCTCATGTTTATCGGAAGGGTCGGAGGCATTACCATACTCATTGCTTTCGGCAACCGGATTGCCAACATACCATCAAAACTGCCTATGGAAAAGGTATCTGTAGGCTGATCAAGGAGGAAAAGTAGAAAATGAAATCGGTTCTTGTAGTGGGACTGGGCCGCTTTGGCCGCCATATGGCAGCGAAATTAATAGAGGAGGGCAATGAAGTCCTCGCAGTTGATATAAATGAGGAGCGTGTCAATGACGCGCTGGACCTGGTGACAAATGCGCAGATTGGAGATACCACCAATGAGCATTTCATTGCCTCTCTGGGAGTGGGTAATTTTGATCTCTGCGTTGTGGCCATCGGGGATAATTTTCAGAGCTCCCTGGAGACCACAGCGCTTCTCAAGGATTACGGGGCGCCTTTTGTCCTCTCAAGGGCAAACAGGGATGTGCACGCAAAGTTTCTTCTCAGAAACGGAGCGGACAAGATAGTCTACCCGGAACGGGAGATGGCAGAACGTCTGGCTGTCAAATTCGGCACAGATAATATTTTCGATTACATTGAATTAACCCCTGACTACTCCATTTATGAGATTCCGGTCCCGGCACCGTGGGTGGGCAAGTCCATTGTGGAAAAGGGAGTGCGGAATAAATATCATATCAGTATTCTGGCAGTCAAGGAACAGGAGGAAATCTATCCTCTTCCCCGCCCGGAGTATATCTTTCGGGGAAGTGAGACCCTGATCATCATGGGACATTACAAAGATGTAAGAGCGCTGGCAAAGGCGAGATAGCCGGCGCTCTTTGCCTTTCCCCGCATAATTTATTTGATTCCCGCGGGAAATAGGCTATAATAAACCAAACAGCGCAGAAAGGGGGAGCCGGGATGGAGATGGATAAAAGCGGCAGGCTGAAGATCTTTTTCAGCTATGCGGAAGGAACAGGAAAGATAGGACAGATGCTGCGGGATGCAGCGGAGAGAAAAAAAGAGGGCTGCGATGTAGTGGTCGGATGTGTTCCCCTGGAGCTGGATTTGGGGGAGAAAATGGAAAAGCTTGCCCCCGTTTTTCATAATTATCAGGGGAATCTGTCCTCGGAGTTTGATCTGGACAGCGCGATCAGAAGAAGGCCCGGGCTTTTGGTCATAGACAGGCTGGCCCACGGGAATGCTCCGGGTTCCAGGCACAGAAAGCGTTATCAGGACATAGAGGAGCTTCTTCGGGCCGGGATTGATGTGTATACGACCCTGAATGTACAGCAGATAGAGAGTCTTTCGGATGTGATTTCCTCCCTGACCGGCAGACCGGCAGGGGAGCGCGTTCCGGATAAAGTATTCGATCAGGCAGACCAGGTGGAATTTGTGGACGCGGAACCGGAAAAGGTACGGGAGTGCCTTGCAAATAATGCTGCGGATACAGGTGTCCTCACTGCCCTGCGGGAGATGGCCCTCAGAAGAATGGCGGACAGGATCAATAAGATCGCGGAAAAGGGGGAGGATGTACAGGAGACCTCCTATCCGGGAGAACATATCCTGACCGGAATCTCCGCATCTCCCTCCAACGGCAGGGTGATCAGGACCGCGGCACGTATGGCGGATGCGTTTCACGGGGCGTTTACCGCTCTGTATGTGCAGACGTCCCACGATAAAAATCTGCCGGATGCAGATAAAAGGATATTAAAAGAGAATATGGAACTGGCGGAAAAACTGGGAGCCAGGGTCATCACCATGTACGGGGATGATGTGGTCCAGCAGATCGCAGAGTATGCCAGAATGGCAGGTGTATCAAAAATTGTGCTGGGCCGTACCAAATGGATCGGAGGCCTCTCTTTTTCCAGAGTCAGCTTTGCCGACAAACTGACAGCACTTGGCTCCAATCCTGATATTTATATTATCCCATCTATGGAGCAGAATACCGGTACTGCGGGATTTCGCATAAGGCACAGCAGAACCGGCTTCACCTTCAAGGATACCCTGAAGACAGTGGGCGTGCTGCTGGCTTCCACGGGGATTGGCGGATGGATGTACAGCCATGGGATTTCAGAGGTCAATATTATCATGCTGTATATTCTGGGGGTAGTTCTCACCGCCATGTGGACAGAGAGCAAGGCATACAGTCTGGTGAGCTCCTTTATCAGTGTATTTACCTTTAATTTTTTCTTTACACTCCCCAGATATTCGTTTAAAGCCTACGGGCCGGAATATCCTGTTACCTTTATCATTATGTTCCTGGTGGCATTCCTCATTTCCACCCTGACGACCAGAGTGAAGGAGCAGGCGCACCAGGCAGCGGAAAAGGCATACCGCACGGAAATTCTGCTGGAGACCAGCCAGAAGCTGCAGAAGGCCAGGGATGTGTCCCAGATCATCCGGGAGATCATGGTGCAGATGGAGAAAATGCTGGGCCGGACGGTTATCTTCTATATGCCCGATGAGAAGGGAAATCTGGTTCCCAGAATGGAAAAACAGGATATGTCGGATGCCGGGCAGTATCTCAATGAGAAGGAACAGGAAGTGGTATCCTGGGTGTATCAGAATAATAAGCATGCGGGTGCCACAACAGATACGCTGCCCGATGCAAAATGTCTGTACCTGGCTGTGAGAGGCAGGAAGGAAGCTCTGGCAGTGGCAGGTATTGTTATGGGGGCTGAGGAACTCACTGCTTTTGAGAGAAGCCTGCTGCTTGCCATGTTGAATGAATGTGCCCTGGCACTTGAAAAGCAGAAGCTGGACGAGGAGAAAAAGGAAGTAGAGATGAACGCCAGACAGGAGCGGCTGCGGGCTAATCTGCTGCGGGCCATTTCCCATGACCTGCGCACTCCGCTGACCGGTATTTCCGGAAATGCCAGTGTGCTTTTAAACGGCAGCGCCCAGATGGAGGAGAGCCAGAGGCATAAGATTTACGGGGATATTTATGACGATGCCATCTGGCTCATCAACCTGGTGGAGAATCTGCTCTCTGTCACAAGGATTGAGAATGGGACCATGAACCTGAAGCGGCAGACAGAACTTCTGGACGATGTGATCAACGAGGCCATGCACCACCTGGACAGAAAGAGCGGAGAACACAAGATCACAGTGAAGCAGGAGGACGAATTCCTGATGGCCAGGATGGATACCAGGCTGATTGTGCAGGTGTTTATCAATATCATAGACAATGCCATCAAATATACACCGGCCGGGTCAGAGATTAAGGTTCATGTGTTCCAGAAGGATGGATTTGTGTGGACGGAAATTGCGGACAACGGAAACGGGGTGGCGGATGCGGATAAAAATAAGCTGTTTCAGATGTTTTATACGGCAGAGAATCAGAAAGGGGATGGCAGGCGCGGGCTGGGACTTGGTCTTGCACTCTGTAAAGCCATTATAAATGCACACGGCGGAGAGATCGGGGTAAGGGACAACAGCCCCCGGGGAAGCGTTTTCTATTTCACATTGCCGGCAGAGGAGGTAGTGATACATGAATAAACCATTGATACTTATTGTGGAAGATGACAAGGCTGTCAGAAATCTGATGGGAACCACACTGGATATGCAGGAATACCGATACCATATGGCTAAAAACGGGGCACAGGCCCTGATGGAGGCGGTATCCCAGAGGCCGGATGTGATCATACTGGACCTGGGGCTGCCGGATATGGACGGTGTGGACCTGATAAAAAAAGTGCGGTCCTGGTCAAATGTACCGATCATCGTGGTAAGTGCCAGGAGCGAGGACGCGGATAAGGTAAGCGCACTGGATGCGGGGGCAGATGATTATCTGACGAAACCTTTCAGTGTGGAGGAGCTGCTGGCAAGGCTGCGGGCAAGCCTTCGCAGGGCTATGTATCAGAGCAGCGGGGGCGTGGAGGACAACGCGGTCTTCGTGAACGGGGATTTGAAGATCGATTATGCATCCGGTTGTGTGTTTATCAGGGATGAGGAGGTCCATCTGACGCCGATTGAGTATAAGCTGCTGTGTCTTCTGGCTAAAAATGTGGGGAGGGTGCTGACGCATAACTTTATACTGAATGAGGTATGGGGGAATGTGATGCAGAGTGATGTGCCTTCGCTGCGGGTGTTTATGGCGACGCTGAGGAAGAAGATTGAGGAGGAGCCATCGGAGCCCAAGTATATACAGACGCATATTGGGATTGGGTATCGGATGATTAAAAGGGAGTAGTGAGCATGAAAAACACCGCGGCCGGCAGTCCGGAGAGAAGACTGCCGGCCG
>OASX01000312.1_pt1 | contig 51892 bp, 40 predicted proteins | sample 1516531 | NCBI WGS metagenome assembly OASX01 (sample SAMEA2579911, study PRJEB22360) | human gut metagenome | biome: human gut; feature: human-associated habitat; material: faeces | place: Denmark | collected 2008/2010
TGGCATTTATTTCTCATTGATTATCAATAAAATATCATCTACTAAGTTCTGCGAAGACTTTGCAGGTTTCGTACATTGGTATGCAGACACAAGAAGTGGCTATTAAACCTACTATGAAGGTCTTTATGAAGGTGGATTCAGAGATGCTTGACGAAGTTATAGTGGTAGCTTACGGTACTGCAAAGAAGTCTGCATTTACCGGATCTGCGAGTGTTGTAAAGGCAGATAAACTAGAAAAGCGCCAAGTATCCAACATTACCAACGCATTGTCGGGTAGTGTAGCCGGTGTACAAACTACAAGCAGCAACGGCCAACCAGGAACTTCAGCCACAGTACGTATTCGTGGTATTGGTTCTATGGCATCCAGCAGCAATCCGTTATATGTAGTAGATGGAATTCCTTTTGATGGTGATATTTCTTCTATCAATTCACAGGATATTGAAACTATGACTGTACTGAAAGATGCTGCCGCAGCAGCTTTGTATGGTGCGCGTGGTGCTAACGGTGTTATCTTGGTTACCACTAAAAAAGGTAAGGACGGTAATGCACGTGTATCTGTAGATGCACGTTGGGGTAGCAATTCCCGTCAAGTAGGCAAATACGACGTGATGGAAAACCCTGATACGTACATGGAGACTCTCTATAAGGCTCATTACAATGCCGCTTATTACAAATTGGGACGTACCCCAGAAGCAGCGCACACTTATGCTAATACACAGTTGTTCCCGGCAATCGGTTACCAAATATATACATTACCTCAAGGTGAGGGTCTTATCGGTATGGATGGTAAAATCAATCCAAATGCGAAGTTGGGCTATAGTGACGGACAATATTACTATACTCCGGATGATTGGACAGATGGAACGATCTCCAGTCAAATGCGTCAAGAGTATAACTTGAGCGTATCAGGTGGTACAGACCGTTTGAACTACTATTTCTCTGCCGGTTACCTGGAAGATAACGGTGTTATCGAAAATTCAGGTTTCAATCGTATTTCTACGCGTTTGAATGTAGACTACCAAGCAAAAAAGTGGCTGAAATTCGGCACCAGTTTAGGATATACTAACTCTAAGAGCAAGTATCCGGGTGACCAAACAGCTACTGCTTCTTCAGGAAACGCTTTCTTACTGGCAAATAATATTGCTCCAGTTTATCCGATGTATGTACGTAACGCTGATGGTTCACTAGCTTACGACAAGAATTCAGGTAACAAGATTTATGATTATGGTGATGGTAGCAGTACAAACAGCACGCGTAACTTTATGTCCATGTCAAACCCCAAGGGTGACTTGCTTTATAATAAGGAAGAATACCTGATGGATATCCTTAACGGTAAATGGTTCATCGAGTTGTCCCCAATTGAAGGACTGAAACTAACAGGTTCATTAGGTGCCTATATTGATAATACACGTTATAATGTTTTGGGTAACAAGTATTATGGACAGTCTGCAAGTTACGGTGGTACTGCACAACAAGAACACATACGTACATCCGCCTTCAACCAGCAATACCTGGCTACTTATAAGAAAAGCTTCGGCATGAACAATTTCGATGTTCTGTTAGGTTATGAGAGCTATGACTACCGCTATGAATATAGTTATGCAACCGGGCAGAATCTTTATAAGGATTATGACTTCACGGTAAACAACACTATCGATAACAAACGTGGTGGTGGTGCTCGTGACGAATATTCTACCAGAGGTATTATCAGTCGAATCAATTACGACTTTGATGAAAAATACTTTGCCAGTGCTTCTTACCGTCGCGACGCTTCTTCTCGTTTCCATCCTGACAAACGTTGGGGTAACTTCTGGTCGGCCAGTGTCGCATGGGTTATCAGTAAAGAAGCATTTTTGGAAAATACAGAATGGATTGATATGTTGAAGCTAAAGGCTTCGTTTGGTCAGCAAGGTAACGATGCATTGCTGAGAAACGGTTATGCAAACTACTATCCGTATCTGGATCAATACTCCATGACCGGTGCTAATGGTATATTCTCGGATGGTACACTTTATTATAAAGGTAATCCAGATATCACTTGGGAAAAAAGTAACTCTTTCAATATAGGTACTGACTTCACACTGCTCAACCATAAATTAGAAGGTACAATAGAATATTTCAACCGTAAGACTAGCGACATGCTTTATAATAAGCCGGTAGCAAACTCCAACGGTTACAGTTCTATTCCAATGAACATTGGTTCGATGACTAACTCGGGTGTAGAAATTGAATTGAATTATACTCCGATTGATATCAATAATTTGAAGTGGAACATTTTTGGGAATGCTACTTTCCTGAAAAATAAAGTAAATAAGCTGCATCCTGATTTGAATGGTGAATTAATCAATGGTTCACGTATTTATCGCGAAGGTGAATCTATGTACCAACTTTATCTAGTGAAATATGCAGGTGTTGACCCCACTACCGGACAATCTTTGTTCTGGGCGAAAGATGATGAAGGAAACGCCTATACAACAGCAGACTATGCTGTCGCTTCTAATTGCAAAGAAGCTACCGGTGATTTGCTTCCGACCGTCTATGGTGGTTTTGGTACTAGCTTGGATTTCTATGGTTTTGATTTTTCTATCCAGTTCTCTTATCAGCTGGGTGGTAAACTGTGGGATTATACTTATCAAGACTTGATGCATGGTGGCAGCAACAGTAATGCCGGTTACAACTGGCATAAGGACATTGCTAAAGCTTGGACGGCAGAGAATCCGAATACAGATGTTCCTCGTTTGTGTGCAACCGAAAACTATGATGCAGGTTCAAGCTCCGACCGCTGGATTGTTTCTTCCAACTACTTGTCTATTAACAATATTACTTTAGGTTATACATTGCCGAAAAGAATCGTACGCAACTTGGGAATAGAATCACTTAGAGTTTATGGTGCTGCCGACAATGTTGCATTGTTTGCTGCACGTAAAGGATTAGATCCACGTCAAGGTTATGTATCATCTACCACCTCTACGTATGGTGCATTACGCAGTATTTCGGCAGGAGTGAAATTAACGTTCTAAACTATACTAACTATAAAGCAGAATAACAATGAAAGATATAAAATTTAAAATATTCGCATCGGCACTTGCAAGTGTATTGCTTGTGGGGTGTAATGATTTGGATACCGAACCACTGGGTGCTGTTGTTACAAGCGACCAGAAAGAAGAAGTTGTTAAAAACGACCCAGAAATGGTATCGGCAAGTGTAACGGGTATCACTGCGATGTTCAGTGTATATGGCAATGCCATCCCCACTTCTTTTGGACACGACGACTTCGGTTATGGTTCAATTATGCTGAACTTGGACAGCCGCGGCACGGATATGGTTGGTTTAGATATAAACTATAACTGGTTTACCCGTTCTATGACTTTTGAGGATCTTTTCTTTAACTATCGCCCGACAAACATATTATGGCGTACGATGTACAACCAGATCTATACTGCTAATGGAGTAGTGAGTACCATCGACCCGGCTACGGAAGATAGCTCTCTAAAGTACTACCTGGCACAAGCTTTGTCTATACGTGCATTCGATTATTTCGTATTGGCCCAGATGTATCAGCATACTTATAAAGGGAATGAAAGCAAGCCTTGCGTTCCTCTGATTACAAACGAAAATGCCAATGAGGCTGCTGCTAATGGTTGCGCCCGGTCTACCGTGCAAGAAGTTTACGATCAGATCATGAGTGACCTGAACAAAGCTGTATCTTTATTAGAAGCTACTGACAAAACCCGCGGTACCGATAAGCGCTATATCAGCAAGGAAGTGGCTTATGGTTTACGTGCACGTGTCAATCTGACCATGCAAAATTGGACTGCGGCAGCTGAAGACGCTCAAAAAGCCATCAACGGTAGCGGTACACCTTATAGCCGCGAAGAAGCAGGTGCTCCGGGCTTTACGGAAAGCAGTGACCACTCTTGGATGTGGGCCATTGTAATCGCTGAAACAGACCGTGTAGTAACTTCCGGTATTGTGAATTTCCCTTCACATATGGGATCACTGAATTATGGATATGCTTCAGTAGGAGCATGGCGTATGATCAACAAGAAGTTGTATAACGAGATTCCTGATACAGACGTTCGTAAAGGATGGTGGCTCGATGCCAATAAGCACTCAGACAATTTGAATGCAACACAAGTAGCCCAAGCTACGAAATATGGTTGCCCCGCTTATACCCAAATGAAATACGGTCCTTATAAAGGAGTAATGGCTCAAAGCACTAACGCAAGTGACATTCCTCTGATGCGTGTGGAAGAAATGTACTTGATTTTGGCAGAAGCACAAGCTATGGGTGGAAATCCTTCAACCGGCGCAGCTACTTTACAAAAGTTTGTAAATGACTATCGTGACCCTGCCTATGTTTGTACCGCTTCCAGTGCAACCGCCGTACAGGATGCAGTATGGCAGCAACGCCGTATTGAACTTTGGGGTGAGGGCCTTTCTTATTTTGATATTCTGCGACTGAACAAAGGTATCGACCGTCGTGGAGCAGGATTCCCTGCCGCTTATGTATTTAACGTGCCGGCTGGTGATAACACCTTGATCTACCGTATCCCTGAAAGTGAAGAACAAGGTAACTCATTGATCTCGGCATCAGACAATAATCCGGTAACATCAATTCCGTCTCCGGTTACAGACAACTAATGAACATAGGTAACAAACTGAAAAAATAGCATTATATGAATTTCAATAAATCAATTCTATCCATAGCGCTGTCGGTAGCAGCTGTCATGTTTGTCGGCTGTAGTACCGATGGTTATTGGGACAAAGCCCCGATAGACAGCGAAGTGAAATATACGTTCGACCAGAGCGAACAAACCTATACCGTAGCAGGTACTGAAACGTTGACTGAAATCAAGGTTTCTCTGACACGCAATACCAATGTAGGTGCATCGACCATTGCCGTAGATGCAAAATTTAATGATCCAGCATTGAGCGGACCGGCTGAGGTAACATTTGCAGATGGTAGCAATACCGCCATTTATACGATTGCAGTAGGCAACATTCAAGTAGGTGTTTCTTATAAAGCGACTCTTTCCATAGCAAAGGATAATACCTCTGTATCAGGCAATTCTACCACAACAATTAATTTAAGCAAATTGTACAATTGGGTAGCAGCCGGTAGTGCTCAGTTCTACACTTCATGGTCAGGAACCATCGACGATAACGGTTTGGTAGGTGACGGTGTGAAAGTGGATATAGAAAAGGCAGAAGGTGGTAATGGTTTGTACCGACTGGTAAGTCCCTACTATTATTCAGAAACAGCAGCCGGTGCAACAGGAGTAACTTTGGAAAAGGGACACCACATACAGTTCACCGTTAATGCCGCTAATGGAGCACCTGTCGGATTCCCAACTACGGTTCAGAAAATGGGTGAAGCGAGTGCAGACGATGGCAACTATTACTTTGCCTACACACCGGGTAAGAACAACTGTGCATTCGAAAACGATGGTAACCTCTATATAATCAATGCCTTAGTAGGTTATGATGAAGGTGGAAGCAGCGTTAGTCTGGGTTGGTATCAGACCGTAGCATTTATCTGGAATGTAAATTATCCATGGTGATAATCATACGATAACTGAACATTTTAAATACCTCCGAATGTCCAACCTGACATTTGGGGGTATTTTTATATCAACCCTTCTTTCAAAATATCCACCAATATCGGCTTTGCCCCACTCACAAAACACTCCACAGCAATTACCATCAGAATAAGTCCCATCAGGCGCATCATCACATTATTTCCCGTTTCCCCTAATACTTTTACCAGTCGCGTAGAGGCACGCAAGATGAAAAATGTAATCAAGTAGATAAAGGCGATCATACCAATCAGTACACCTTTCATTTGGATAGTATGGGCATCCTGCATCAACACAATGGCGTTTGCTATGGCACCGGGACCGCAAAGCATCGGAATCCCTAAAGGTGTGACGGAGATGTCATCGGCATAAGTTTTAATCTCTTCATCTTTCAATTTCATTTGTGTATAACGTGCCTGCAACATATCAAAACCGATTTTAAAGATGATGACACCACCAGCTATACGAAATCCGTTTGTAGAGATCCCAAAGAACTTGAACAGGAACTGACCTGCAAAGGTAAAGACCATAATCGTGATGAAAGCTACTAATGTAGCACGAGACACTACAGACTGTCGCTCCTTATCCGTCATTCCATGGGTCATGGTCAGAAAGACGGGCATAGTCCCGAGAGGATTTGTCAACGTAAAGAAAGAAGTGAAACAAAGCAAAGCGAAAGGTAAAATAGTATCCATAGCTGCAAATTATGTGTTTACGCTGACAAAATTACAACTAATCCCTCAATGTCACAACAATTGGAGCAACTCTTTCAAATCTGTAATCTGATAAGTAGGCTTAAATGGAAACTCGGTACGTCCCGTTACATTATAGAACACCTGATGCATGCCTACTCCCTGAGCACCCGTTATATCATTTTCCCAGCTATCACCCACCATCAACGATTCACGTAGTTCAGACTGGGTAGCCGACATGGCAAAATGGAAAATCTGGGGCCATGGCTTCAAGATACCAATATCATCTGATAGAACTACTTTCTTGAAGTAATGGTCAATTCCGGCAGAACGCATTTTGTGGCATTGCAGTTCCTGAAATCCATTGGAGAGAATATAAAGATTATATTTAGGTGCCAGATATTCCAGCACTTCCTGCGCATGGGGCATCAATCTGCTTTTTGTAGGAATAACCGCAAAGAAGTCATCAGAAAAAGCTTTCGCTAAAGCCGCATCCCCCTCTCCTACTGCCTCCAGCGGATAGAGAAAACGTTGACGATTCAATTCTTCCTTTGTCACTTTTCCATCTGCATATTCTGCCCACAATTCGATATTACGCTTCTCATAGAGTTCATAGAAATGTTCAAAAGACCGAAAATAGCGATCATATTCATATTTGCGATACATTTCCTCAAATGTATCACGGGCATTAAAAGAAAAGGCCCAGAGAGTATCGTCCAGGTCGAAAAAAATATTCTTGTACTGCATATAAAAAGAAAATGGCAGGGATAACCCTTCCCTGCCATTCTTATAATTTAATTAAGTTATTTTACTTGGATAACCAGATATCTGGATACGCTCCAGAAATCTTTCGGATTCGTAATCTTCAGAACGAGCTGATCTTTATCATCTTTCTCCAAAGCATAAGAACCTGCCGGATGAGTGGTCAAGACATCTGCACTCTTGGAATACAACTTAATTTCTTTCGTTGTACGAATATCAACCTGAGTAAAGTAATCCTTATTGATATCACTATCCTTAAGCACTTGCTTTTTCTGGAAGAGACCGGTATTTGTCAGAATATTCTGATCCTTCAGTTCTTTCTTTGTTCCGAAAACAAACCAAGCAGTGTTCAGTGCCTTATCCTGCTCAGCTACGGTTTTAGCTTTTGCTTCATTTTCGGCAGTAAGCACTTCTTTGTCAGTTGACAGGCCAGTCACAGCTGCATCCAATTCCTGAATACGAATATTCTTGGAGGCAAGTTCAGCCTGCAATTCCTCGATACGCTGGGTTTTGGCTACCAATTCCTGGGTCAGAGATTCTACAGCTTTCTTCAACTGGGTAGAGTTATTCTTGCTACTTTTCAGCATAGCTTCCAGTTTAGCGATCTGCTCTTTGTTTTCCTGCATTTGTTTCTGGATAAATTCAATATCAGTGGCTATTTGCTGCTTAGCTGATAAAGAACCTTCTGAAACCGCACCACGCTGCAAGTCTACGCGGCTTTCGGCGGCATTAATTTGGCGGAAGCCTTCAGAGATATCATTGAAAGTACCCATCATTTCATCCAGTTCAGCATTACGCTGAGTAAGTTCCATCAAAAGAGAATCATTTTCAGCTTTCAGTTGGTCTTTACTTCCACCTGACAAGCCGTCGCACGATGCCATAACGGCCGCACATACAATTAAAACTGCTAACTTTTTCATACGCTTTTGTTTTACGTTGGTTAATGAAGTTATTTAATCGTCTATTCCTGCTACTACTATTACTATTTCTCCACGCGGGTCATTGGCTGTGAAATGCTCAATCAATTCAGTCAGACTGCCACGCACCGTTTCTTCGTGCATCTTCGAGATCTCCCGGGATACAGATGCCTGACGTTCCGCACCGAAATGCTCTGCAAACTGAGTCAGCGCTTTCACCAGACGGTGGGGAGACTCATAAAACACCATGGTACGGCGTTCCTCTGCCAATATCTTCAGACGTGTCATGCGTCCTTTTTTCTGCGGAAGAAAACCTTCGAAACAGAATTTTTCATTTGGCAAGCCCGAAGCAACCAAAGCCGGCACAAGAGCTGTAGCCCCCGGCAAACATTGTACTTCAATACCGTTGCGAACACACTCACGCACTACCAGAAAGCCCGGATCAGAGATTCCCGGTGTACCTGCATCCGATATTAACGCAACAGTTTCACCTGCCTTTATTCTATTAACAACACTTTCCACCATTTTATGTTCATTAAACTTATGATGGGATTGCATTGCGTTCTTTATTTCAAAATGCTTCAGTAAGATTCCGGAAGTGCGCGTATCTTCGGCAAGAATCAAATCCGCCTCTTTCAGAATACGAATAGCCCGGAATGTCATATCTTCCAAATTTCCTACCGGAGTAGGCACTACATAAAGTTTTCCCATATCCGTAATTGCTTTAGCTGAAGTATTTCTTAAGAAGTTCTATAAAATCAACCACCGTTTCATTCTCTTCATCAGGATTAACGGTAGAAGAAAAGAGTTCCAATGCCTTTTCCAATGAAGGAGCAGCGCCCAACTGTCGTATCACTTCATTCATGCGGGCAGTATCACCGCCAAAAATCTCACGGGCAAAGCGGAATGAGTCATTCAGACTGATAGCATGCCGCAGATCAGTGGCCGGTTTTATCCGTTCTGCTAAAATAGGCGATGCAGAAGATATTATTGCGGACGGTTCAGACTCGGGTTTGGGCGTGGACTCAGGCTTGGGAGATACGACCTCTACCGGCTTGGTGATTTCAACAACGACTGGTTCTACAGGAATCGGTTTAACCGGTTCAGGAGCAGCGGCCGGTTCGGGAATAACCACTGGAGCGACAGGAGCTTCAGGAATGGCAACTACCTCTACGGGAGTTTCGTCCAGCAGTTTCTGCAAAGCATCCAATCGTGCACGCATCTGCTGTATATTCCGTTTAGCTACTACCTTCAATGTAGGGTTGGCATCTGTTGCAAGAACTTGCATTAAATATTTCAGTTCCTGAATATCCAGTTCTATGTCGTCCAATAATGTCTGCATTTCCTTTCGCATCACAAATGTTAATGCCGCAAATGTAGAAATAAATAATGAAAAAATATCGGAAAGCCATTAAAAGTGTTATTTTTGCGGCTAAAATAAACATTTTAGAACAATGGTATTATTCTCGGAAGACCATATACAGGAAACCAATCGTAGAGGAAGAATCGAAGTTATATGCGGCTCAATGTTCTCCGGTAAGACAGAAGAACTGATCCGTCGTCTGAAACGCGCTAAATTCGCCAAACAGCGTGTAGAAATATTCAAGCCTGCCATCGATACGCGCTATTCGGAAGAAGAGGTTGTATCTCACGACAGCCATTCCATTGCTTCTACGCCGATTGATTCATCGGCAAGTATCCTGCTGTTCACCTCAGAAATCGATGTAGTAGGTATCGACGAAGCGCAATTCTTTGATAATGGTCTGATTGATGTGTGTAATGAGCTTGCCAATAATGGCATACGCGTTATTGTTGCAGGTCTGGATATGGACTTCCGCGGCCTTCCTTTCGGCCCTATGCCCGGACTTTGTGCCATTGCCGATGAAGTATCCAAAGTCCACGCTATTTGTGTGAAGTGCGGACAATTAGCCTCCTTCTCACACCGCACTGTCAAGAATGACAAACAAGTCTTTCTGGGAGAAACGGCCGAATACGAACCTCTCTGCCGGGCATGTTATCTGCGAGCAATAAAGGGGGACCGGACTGCCACCGGTGGATAAACTATAAATAAAAAGCAAAAGCCTTATGGAGCGTAAGAAAATTACATTCGACAGTTTTATCCGTGCTGTCATTCTCGGTGCTATCATCATTGGGGTATTAATGCTCCTGAAGCGATTGAGCGGCGTATTGCTTCCGTTCTTCCTTGCCTGGCTTATTGCTTATCTGATATATCCGTTGGTAAGTTTCTTCCAGCATAAGCTACGGCTAAAAAACAGAATAATATCTATCTTTTGTGCCTTGTTTACTCTCAGCGTTATAGGAAGCGTTGCATTCTATCTGCTTGTACCGCCCATGATTCAGGAATTCCTGCGGGTAAAGGATTTATTGATAGAGTACTTCAGTACCACTCATACAGCAAGCAATGTCCCCACTACCCTCTCCGAATTCATCCGGCAGAATATCGACCTTCACATTTTAGAACAAATGTTCAGCCAGGAGAATATATTGGATGCCCTTAAAGTAACCGTTCCTAAACTATGGTCGCTAATATCGGAGTCTATCAACCTCTTATTCGGGTTCTTCACCGTCTTCCTTATCCTATTATATATAGTGTTTATTCTGCTTGATTACGAAAGTATTTCCGAAGGTTGGGCACACCTGATGCCAAAGAAATACCGGAAAACAGTAACCGGCATATTGAATGATGTAAAAGACGGCATGAACAGATATTTCCGCGGACAGGCATTAGTAGCTTTGTGCGTAGGCATTCTATTCAGTATCGGCTTTCTGATTATTGATTTCCCTCTGGCCATTGGTTTGGGATTATTCATCGGTGCACTGAATATGGTGCCTTACCTACAAATCATCGGCTTTGTCCCCACTATCATGCTTGCCATTCTGAAAGCTGCGGATACCGGTGATAATTTCTGGATCATCATAGCCTCGGCTGCTGCTGTATTTATAGTAGTACAAATCATACAAGATGGCTATCTCGTTCCCCGTATCATGGGAAAGATTACCGGCCTGAATCCGGCTATCATCCTGCTCTCCCTATCCATTTGGGGATCGTTAATGGGAATGCTGGGTATGATTATAGCTTTGCCGCTTACCACTCTGATGCTCTCCTATTATCAGCGATACATCATTAATCAAGAAAATATTTATAAGACAGAAATCACTGAAGATCAACCAATAGAGGGTATAGAAGAAAAATAATGCAAACTTTTTTCCTCATATTCCTTGCAAATTAAATAAAAGTACCTATCTTTGCACCCGCTTAACAGCAATAAAGGTTTGATTCGCTAGCTCAGCAGGTAGAGCACAACACTTTTAATGTTGGGGTCTTGGGTTCGAGCCCCAAGCGGATCACTTGAAAAATCAAGCAGTTATCTAATTTAGATAGCTGCTTTTTTTGTTTTAGAATACTACGGTTTTAGTCTCAAGTTAAACCAAGAGTTAAAAGGAGTATTCTATGAACTTTCACCAGTACTAAGCTAAAAGAATGTATTTCAAAAACATACTATCATTATATTAAATTGTTTACCTTTGCAAAAAACAAAGGTACATGAAAGATAATCCTATTAGTGCAATAGATAGTGAATATATAGAGTGGCTAAAAGCCATCAAACAGCAAATTCGTTCTACTAAAATACGAATGATAAAAACAGCTAATACAGAGTTGATACACTTTTATTGGCGGTTAGGACAAATGATCTCTCTAAAACTGAAAGAGCAAAATTGGGGTGATAAGGTAATAAACAAGCTTTCAGTAGACTTGCGCAATGAGTTTCCTGATATGCAGGGTTTTTCCCGTCAGAACCTATACTACAGTAAGAATTTCTATGAGTTTTATGCAGGACAGATGCATATTTCACCCAATAGCTCAATTGTCCCCCAAGTTGAGGGACAATTACAAATAGCTGATAATTATAAGATTATCTTTGATATTCCTTGGGGACATCAAAAGGTGATAATTAGCAAAGCTCAAAATATAGAAGAAGCATTGTTTTATGCACATCAAACTCTATCTAACAGTTGGAGCAGAAGCATTTTAGAAAATCAGTTCAAGCAACAATTCTACGAACATTACGGACAAGGACAAACAAACTTCTCGCAGACCTTACCAGCCCTAACAGCGGATATGGCACAGGAAGTAGTAAAAGACCCATATTGGTTTGATTTTGTGTCTGTATCTCAAAAAGCACGAGAACGGGATATAGAAAAACAACTTGTAACTCACATCACCCAGTTTCTTCTCGAATTAGGTAAAGGGTTTGCATTTGTAGGAGAGCAATATTGTTTGAACTTGAACAACAAGGAGTATTTCTGCGACCTCTTATTCTATCATATTCCTTTTGAGAGCTTACGTAGTTATAGAGCTTAAAAATGGGAACTTTAAACCTGAACACTTGGGACAGCTAAACTTCTATCAAAACCTTATCAACAACACACTAAGAGGAGAATATGATAATCCGACCATAGGGATGCTACTCTGTCGAGATAAGGATAGGATTGAAGTAGAATATGCATTGCAAAATATATCCTCTCCAATTGGGGTTAGCGAGTTTAATGTAAAGGAGCTACTTCCTGATAATCTGAGAAGTAAATTGCCAACAATTGAGGAAGTTGAAGAAGAACTTAACAAAATTATATAAATAAAACATGAAACTTATAAAACTAATCATATCAAACTTTAGAGGTTTGAAAGGAAGTAATGTTATAGACGTCACGAATTCTAATATTATATTCTTAATTGGACAAAACAAGTTAAACCGAAATTCGTATGAGTGAAACTATTAAAGTAGTGTGTTACAAGTACAAAACTCTTAGTAATGGAGAAAGCCCTTTGATGAAATGTATATAGACAACGAAAACTTCGATAAATGGATGGAAAAACTATCCAAAAAGCTCAACGAAATAGGGCTAGACTTAAAATCCCTTATCAATACTAATCAGGTATTAGATGAAAATGAAAGATTACTTGATAATCAGGATTTAGCTTTTCTGTTAAAAGTGTCTTTCAGGACTTTACAACGCTATCGACTACAAGGTAAACTCCCCTACTTTACTATTGGGCATAGAACTTACTATCGGGCTAGCGATATTAGAGCTTTTGTTCGTGAGCGAGCCGATTATCAAACTTATAAACAGTTTGAAAAAGCCAATCAATTAGAAAACAAACCCTGACAGCAAAATGCAGCAGAGAAGAGAAGCTTGTGTTTAAGCTATCACTTTGTGTTACCACCCCGATTTAGCAGAAACCGCTTCACCTATCGGTTCAGCCCGTTTCACTAAATCGAGCAAGAGGGAACTGGACAAGTCCTGTTCTTCCCTCTTGCTCTGCGAGGCAAAGCCTTCGGCTTTAGCGTGTTACAAGAACACGCTGTAATGACACCTGTAATAAGTATTTTCTTTACAATGCCTATTATCAGGTATTTATCTATTCATATTTCTATAAAAAAGTAATTATCATGCCAAATAACAGTCGAAAAACGATATTCACCACCATTTCCATAGACAAGGAAACGGCAGCTTTGGTAGAGAAGGTATGCAAACGCTATTCACTGAAAAAGAGCGAAGTTGTAAAGTTGACGTTCAGGTATATGGATAAGGCACATATTAATCCATCTGAAGCTCCTGAATCCGTAAAATCAGAACTGGCGAAAATAAATAAAAGACAGGATGATATAATTCGCTTCATTCGTCATTATGAGGAAGAACAACTAAATCCAATGATACGAGCTACAAATTCTATTGCTTTGCGCTTCGATGTTATCGGCAAAACTTTGGAAACTCTTATTCTCTCTCAACTGGAAGCCAGGCAGGAGAGACAAACAGCCGTGCTTAAAAAGCTAAGTGAACAGTTCTGTAATCATGCCGACGTGATAAGCAATCAGTCCAAACAGATTAACGCACTCTATCAGATACACCAACGGGATTATAAAAAGCTGCTTCAACTGATACAACTCTATTCGGAACTTTTCGCTTGCGGTGTAATGGATAGCAAAAGGAAAGAGAATCTGAAAGGTGAAATCAGTAATTTGATAAATACATAGGATTATGCACATAGACTTTGCTCCACCATCAAACGGAACATATAATAATGCTGGTAGTAGCCGACAGCTAGCTAATTACCTCGAACATGAAGATTTAGAACGGATGGAGAAAGATATTTATACCGAAGGCTTTTTCAATCTGACAGAGGATAACATATATAAATCAGTTGTCATAAAAGATATAGATAGCAATATAGGACAACTCCTGAAAACTGATGCAAAGTTTTATGCTATCCATGTCAGCCCATCCGAAAAGGAACTCCGAGCAATGGGTAATACAGAACAGGATCAAGCCGAAGCAATGAAACGTTATATTCGAGAGATATTTATACCTGAATATGCTAGGAACTTCAATAAAGAACTATCCGCTTTGGATATAAAATTTTACGGGAAGATTCATTTTGACCGTAGTCGTTCAAACAATGAACAGAATATGCATTATCATTTGGTTGTTAGCCGGAAAGACCAAACGAACAAAAAGAAATTGTCACCACTTACTAATCACAAGAATACCAAGATCGGAATTATCAAAGGTGGTTTTGATCGTGCGAACCTGTTTCAGCAGGCAGAGCAGGGATTTGATAAGCTATTCGGTTATGATCGTCAACAAACAGAATCGTTTGATTACCAAAATGTGATGAAGAACTGTTCTATATCCGAACAGCTTAATTTGCAGAAGCAAGATATTCAATCCGATGAAAGAAAAATAGAAGTTGATCAGAATAGTAATATTGAAAACAAAAAACAAGTAATCAAGCTCTCAATCAAGAACGCAATCAAGCATCCGATTCGTTTATCTCTTTTGTTTCGTCGGGAGCAGGCTTTCAGTATAACTTCGAAGAGCAAATATCAAAGCCTAAAAAGAAAAAGAAGAAAAGACACAATTTGTGATTTCTCTACCATATGACACATATCTGACTAAGGCTTTAAGCTGTTTTACAACACCAATAAGCATATAATTATAAGAAAAATAGAGCAACAGCAAAATATTTTATATCTTTGCGGCTAATTTTTAATTTCTTATGAAGAGCGGTAGAACTAGTAAAATAGGAATTGATATATTTTCAGGTGCAGGAGGACTCAGTTTGGGTGCCGAGTGGGCTGGAATTACAGTTCGTTATGCCATAGAAATTGATGAGAATTCCGCGAAAACATATTCCAAAAATCATCCTAACACCCAAATTATAAGACAAGATATATCAAATGTGGAGACATCAACTTTTTCGCATGAAAATATCTTTATTTTATTTGGTGGACCTCCCTGCCAAGGATTCTCTGTTTCCAATAGAAAAACTCGTACTATTGAAAATGAAAATAACGGTTTATTTAAAGAATTTCTTCGATTTGTCGATGATCTTAATCCTGAATGGTTTCTTTTTGAAAATGTAGAAGGTTTGGTAAACTTTGACAAAGGTAAAACGTTACGATATATATTAAATCAATTTAAGAAAATAGGATATAAAACATCAGAAGCTATATTATATGCTTCTGACTATGGAGTTCCACAACACAGGAATCGTTTTTTTATCGTAGGGAATAGAAATGATATTGATTTTGATTTTCCTCCCCCTAACGACAAGATTATTACAGTCGGAGAAGCAATCAATGATTTACCAATTATTGAAAATGGCGCACATTGTGATGCTCTACCTTATAGAAATGATATAGAGTTAAGTGATTATTCTTTATTAATGAGGAGAAAATCGAATAAATCAACTCAAAATTATGTATCTAGGAATGCAGATTATATTATTGAACGCTACAAATATATAAAGCAAGGTCAAAATTGGCGTTCTATCCCAGAATTTCTAATGACAAATTACAAAAACAAAAACAATTGTCACAGTGGAATATATAAGCGTTTAGAAGAAGACAAGCCATCTGTTGTTATCTCTAACTATAGGAAAAATATGCTAATTCATCCATGGCAAGATCGAGGATTATCAGTTAGGGAAGCTGCTAGATTGCAGAGTTTTCCTGATGATTTTGTCTTTGAGGGAACAATTCACTATATTCAACAACAAATTGGCAATGCTGTACCTCCGTTATTAGCAGAGGCTATATTTAAAAAAATATTATCTTATGGAAAATAGCATGTGGAATGAATTAGACTTAGAAAAGATTTTACACAATAAATTAACAACTCGATTCGACAAATCTACAGCTGAGTCTATTTGGAGTGATTATATACAAATACGCAAAGAAGCGATAAATATTGCGGAGCAAATAAAAGCCAAAGAGCCGACATTAACAGATCATGGTCCAAAACATTTGGCTAATGTCATGGAAAATTCGTATAAGTTGATTAAAGAGAAAATAAATGTCTTTACATGTGGCGATTTGTATTTCTTATGTATTATCATTATGTTGCATGATGTTGGAAACATTGAAGGACGAGAAAATCACCAAATAAAAATAACAGACATCTACAATGACATTAGAAAAGAAAACAGTAAATATTATCATGAAAGAACTTTAGTTCTTCAAGCTGCTGCTGCTCATTGTGGAGAATCTAAATTGGGAGACAAAGACACACTCAAACAACTAAGTGAAAGTTCGAACTTATTAGATGATAAATTAAGATTAAGAGAATTAGCAGCGATATTACGTTTCGCTGATGAACTGGCAGAAGGTCCTCAAAGAACATGTGATTATATTATAAGAAGAGGAAGCCTAAGTTCAAAATCAGCTATATATCATGTCTATGCTCAAATCACTCGTGTTTATATAGACATTGATAGAATAGCACTTACTTATAATATTGATATAGAAAACTCAGAGATAAAAAAAGTAGGATTAAAAAAAATACTTAGCTTTATCTATAAAAGAATCATTAAACTGGATGAAGAGAGAAGATATTGCAAATATTATACAGAAATACTAACTCAATATAAACAAACTCATGTGACATTTAATATCACAAAAAAGGGGTTCCCTATCATTGATATTCCTGAAATTAGGTTAGAGGATAAATTTAATGTTTCCAGCAATAGCAATAAAGCGATGAAAGTATTCATTAATCAATATCCTCAATTGAAAATAGAAAATGTAGTAGAATCAATTCAAAAAGCGAAGATATGAAAGCTATAAGTAATCCATTTGAATTTGAAGCGGCAAATAATTTGAAGGACGAAGATATAATTAAATTTTACATTGAAGATCATAATTATACTCGTTTCATCCGTTCTACCAAAAATATATTTATAGTAGGGGAAAGAGGAGCTGGAAAAACAATGACTCTTTTGTACAATTCATTTAGTATTCAATATAAAATTTCGCAAGGGAACAAAGCAATTGCAAATTTTGACAAAATAGGCATTCATGTTCCATGTAACACTCCTTTATTTCACAAAAAAGAATATCTATTACTAAAAGAAGAACATAAAAAATATATAATTTGCGAGCACTATTTAGTCCTTAGTATATTATTCAATATTGCTAAAACACTGTCAGAAATTCCAGAAATAAAAGATGGCTTAAGCAAAATAGATAATTATAACATACAAAATCTTCAATATATATGGGGAACTAGTCATGACTTTAGATCGGAGTACTTTTTTAATGACATAAGGACTTTTGTAAACAAAGAAATTAGGGAAACTCAAATAAAGATAAATACCTATGGCAATGATAGTTTCTATGAAACTTCATATTCTTTTTCTTCTTTATTATTGCCATTTTTCGATTTACTTAAAAGCATTCCATGCCTAAAAGATAGTCACTTTTTACTTATGATAGATGATGCTCATGATATGAACGAGTATCAGATAAGAACTTTAAATTCATGGATTGCGTATAGAGATCATTCTATTTTTAGTTTTAAAATAGCTATAGCAAGAATAGCAGAACTTGACAGACAAACAAGTTCTGGCGGAAGCATTTTAGAGGGGCATGATTACTTAACTATTGAAATGGGCAAGGATTTATACAATAAAGACTCTGATTTTTACAAATTTGCAAAAGATATAATTGAAACTAGACTTTCTAGAATAGGAATAAATATTCCAGCTGAAACATTCTTTCCTCCCAATAATGATTTCTTAAAAGATATAGAAGTAGCCAGAAGCAAAGCACGAATATTAGCAGAAACCAAATACTCTGAGCCCAAGAAAATTACGGAATATATAAAAAAATATCATCGAGCAATCTATTTTAGAGATAGAAGTCCCAAAGCCAACACCCCTCCTTATGCCGGTTTTGAAACACTTGTTGATATTTCAACAGGAATAATTAGAAATTTGTTAGATCCATGCTATTGGATGTTTGATAATATTGTAAGCGAAGATAATTTCGACATATCCAAATTAACAGAAATTAGCCCGGCAATACAAAATTCAATTATACAACAAAGAAGTGCTTCATTATGGACTATTTTAAGAGAAGGATTAGATAAGATAATACCCAATTGTTCAAACAAAGAAGGAGAGCAAATATACACGATGTTCGATAGGCTTATGATTCTGTTTAAAAAGAGACTTTTAGCTGATATTTCAGAACCTAGAGCTATAGTATTTACTTTAACAGGGGAGAAAAAATTCCCTCAAGAATATGAACATATCAAAAAGCTTTTAGATATATCTAGAAAAGCTCAAATGTTATACACTCGCATAAGCAGTGGAAAACAGCTTGGAAGTAAAACGATTTATTATGTTCCAAATAGGATGTTATTACCTGATAGAGGATTAGATATTAAAGGACAATATTCCCAAGTGCCTATTCCTGTAAAAGATTTATACCAAACCATTACTTTAGATCAAGATTTGCCATTCTTTTTAGAGAATAGAAATAACGATTCTAGTAGTCACCAATTAACGCTGAATTTATGAATAAAATATTAATATTATTCCCAAGTTGGGAAGAAAGAAGTTTTTTAGGATTAGCAAAAATTGTTAGATCCAGACAGATAAATGTTATCTATATAATAGAGAAACTAGATTCATTAAATAAGCAGGAAACGGAGAACTCTTTAAAAAGAATCAAAGAATTCTCTCAAAGTAATAACATTATTATTAATACAATAAATTTAGATAATGAGTTATTATCTACATTTGAAACAATTGGAAAATCTATAGAAAGTATAGGACCAAATGATAAAATTACTATTGATATCACAACTATGTCTCGAAACATCATTTGGTCATTACTTTTCTTCTTAAAACAACACTTTTCAAAAGTGGATATAGTCTACAACTCCCCATTTGATTATTCAAATGAGTGGATTAGTCGTGAGCCTTCTAAGCCTAGATTACTATTTAAACATTCAGGCATTATTAATCTAGAATTAAAAAACTGTCTTGTTATTGTAACTGGATTTGATGCTGATAGAACAAAGCAGTTAGCTCGATACTATGATCCACAAAAAATTATTTTGCTAATACAAGATGGAAATAAATTCAATAACAGTTTAAGAAACAAAAGTGATATTCATAAACAAATGTGTGAAGAACTGGGATATACAAACATTGATATACTAAATATTGATGCTTACTCTTCAGACTTAGGTTATTCAATTATAGAGGATGTTATTAGTAAAAATATACAAGATTATAATATTATACTTGCATCATTAGGTCCTAAATTATCAGCTATTTCCATCTACAAAGCATATATATGTCATCCAGAAATAGCATTGTCCTATGTTCCTTGCAATGAATACAATATTAATTATTGTACAGGGATTGGTTCAACATATGAATACAGCTTCGATCTAGAATGTTTAGGAGATTAAAATAGAATTATATACCTTATCAAGAAAAAAACTAACTACTCTTGCTAGTGATCTATATAATAAAATACTTTCGACTAATTTTGTATAGCTTTAAAAAGTAGTTATTTTTGCCCTCAGTATTCTCCATGAGCAAACTACCGCAAAAGCACGTAGCAAATTAGTGGGATAATTCATGGGATATGCTTGAAGCTAAAAATATAAAGCTTTAAATATCAGCATGGTAGCTCTCTTAGGAGAATTCTAGGCGAAGTATAAGAAATTAAGTAGTTATCTGATGTAGATGGCTACTTTTTTTGTTTATATACATTAGGTACAGACATTTATGCTCGTTTCATGACAAGTAGCCATATTTCCTGTTCTTACTTTTGATGTTTATCTCCTTTTTCACCCAAAACAAATGATGGTAAGTGAGGTTTGGAAGGGAATAATCATTAATTAAAAGAACAGTGTGATGAAAATGAAGACATTAAAAGAAGGTATTGTGGCTCATGCAGATGGTTTGGGGAAGTTGTTTAAGTTCTCGGCGGAGCATACTTGCAGGAGTATGCTGCATAGTTTGGAAGGGTTTACCAATATGGAGTTAGTTACTTTTAGAGAACTAACGGCAGGATTCTTTTTGGGATTCGAACACAATTTGTGGGCCTCGGGCTGTTCACGAAATACTTCGGCGTGCTATTTCCGAGCGTTGCGGGCTATTTGCAAAGAGGCTGAGAGGCAGGGAATGGTGAAAGATGCTAAACGGCTCTTTAGTGAGGTGTTTATGGGATATGAAGAGACGAGGAAAAGGGCGCTGAGTATTGAACAGCTTCGTATGGTGGTGGATGCTGATTTGGAGGATACACCAAGTTTGGGGGTGGCACGGGATCTGTTTATTCTTTCTTATTATCTAAGGGGGATTCCTTTTATAGATTTGGCTTATCTACGGAAGACGGATATTCATGATAATGTGCTTTGCTATCGCCGTAGTAAGACGGGGAGGATGTTGACGATTACGCTTGAACCGTGGATGTGGGAAATTATCGAGAGGTATTTATGTGATGATTCGGGTTCACCCTATTTATTAAGGATTATACGCCAACCGGGAAGTATACCTGAGGAGAGGAAACAATATGAGAGTGCCTTGCGACTTTACAATAAACATTTGTATCGATTATCTGAACGATTGGGATTGGAAGTGAGACTGACTTCATATGTAGCACGGCATACGTGGGCGACTCTGGCGTATAATGAGGATATACCCGTATCTAAGATTAGTGCAGGGTTGAGCCATGCTTCGGAAGAGATAACACATACTTATTTGAGGTCGTTCTCTGATGAACAACTGGCGGTGGTGAATTTGCAAATGGCAGCATTGGTTAATCCGATGGCAGCAAAGGAATGGAAAGGGAAAGAGAAAGAAAGGGGAAAAGAAAATAGGAATGATAAAGAGAGGAAAAGCATTCAGAATGAGCTTCATACTTCTGTTCCGATTCCCGGTAGGAAACGGAACGATTCCGGCGGTAAAGGAACAATTTCCAATTGAAATAAACAAGGAAAGCAGGAAATACTTATCGAAGTTTCCCAGTTTTCTGTAAAAAATCAGTTAAATTACAACACCAGACACGACAAAAACATCTCTCTTATCCTGAAAGCTAGATTTTGTCTCAAAAAGTCATGTCAATAAATATTGTATTCCTGTAATAATATGGTATATCAGTGGAAAAGCTCTTTGTATTGATTAAAAAGCTTTCACTTTTTTTGTTTGAAGACATAATTCCCCTACCCATATCTCAATATAGGGGAATCTCATTACTAAATCTAAGAATAGAGGGAAGGAAGAGCTAAGAATTGTCTGCCTTTTTAAAATGGAAGATGATTTTTATCTGTCCAATCTATGGTTATGATAGCGCCTGTTCCGTTTCCTACCGGGAATCGGAACATTCCAAACAAAACAGACAATAATCTACATAAAAAGCAAGCGCTATGTTAACACTCAGAACAAAACTCGCCCTGGCAGTACTGCACGACATACAGTATAAGGATTACCAGTTGAGTACTTCCCTTAATCCTTCGCCTTCCGAAATTACGTACCTGCTGCAAAAGCTATCAAAAGGACGCCTGATAGCACTGATAGAAAATCGACCGGATAATCAGTCTGATAACCGCCCCGAATCCTACCGCCTTGCCTGTGCATATCATCAAATCAACCTCCTTTCCATTCTTGAAGCATTGGGAGAAGGCGTTTACTTCAACCGCCCCAGTGACGAAAAATTCTATTCCTGCTATGGGACGACAGCCCGCAAACTGGGCATTGTCAATCAGATGACACGCCTTTATCTGATGGAAATTTCCATAGCCGAACTCCCCGTGAGTGAATGTTTTATCGAGAACTCCATCCCCCATATCTAAACTGTGCAATAAATCCGAATTGCCATGAAACGACTTTATTTGCTGTTCCTGCTGCTCAGTCTGATGAGTACCGCTGCCTTTGCCCAACGCGTGGCATTGCGCACCAACCTGCTATTGTGGGGAACTACCACACCCAATGCAGGAGTGGAAACCAGCATCAGCCGTCATTTCACAATGGCACTGAACGGGGCTTATAACGCCTGGAAGTTCGGCAATGATATGAAACTGAATCTCTACCTGATACAACCGGAATTACGCTACTGGCCTTGCCGTAAGTTCGAAGGACACTTCCTGGGAGTGCACGGACATTACGCTTACTACAACGTAGGCCAGATCCCTTTCTTTTCGGGTATGGAAGACATTATTTACCGGGGCGACCTGTATGGCGGAGGCATCACTTACGGTTACCATTGGGTGCTGGGCGACCGCTTCTCGATAGAAGCCGTAATTGGTGGCGGATATGCCCGCATGGAATATGATAAATACCGGTGCGCGGGCTGCGGCGAGCGCATGGGACATTATAAAAGGAATTATTTCGGGCCTACACGGGCCGGTGTGTCACTCATTTATTTCATACGATGAAAGTTATGGTAATCCTCTGTTGCATACTATGGTTCTGCACCTCCTGCACGTTCGATTTTGACGAACCGGGAGTGTGTCCCTACAATGTACGGCTGAATTACCGCTATGCCGGCAGGCCCGACGCCGGACAGCTCTCTATGTATGTGGACAACATCCACCAGTTCCTTTTCGATGCGGACGGAGTGTTGAAGGACATCCGGTTACTGAAAGGTGACAGTCTGGAGTATTGGCAGGGAGAGTTAGCTCCCGGACGATATACCCTCGTGGCATGGGGAAACTGGGGATATGAAAGCGATGTAGTACCCGCACCCCAACCCGGCGTGACGCAAACCCGTGAACTGGCAATGACTTCGGCTACGGGAACAGCTACAGGAACATCCACAAGCGAATATCGACCGAACACCGAAAGGCTATACTATGGATATAGCACGTTTGAAATTCCCGCTACGGGAAATTCAGTGAACCGGACCATTTACCTGACCCACTGCCACGCCGTCCTCCGGATTACCGTACATTGGGAAGACGGATATTATCCGGCGAAAGGAACAGGAGGCTATACATTCCGCCTGCGGGGCGTGCCTTGCGAATACGGCTTTCCGGCAGGTTACGACATACCGCTGGCCGGTGGTGACGGAGCTTTCACATTTCCCTCCATAGGCAGCCCGGTAATATGGCATCAGGCCAAGGCGGCGATGAACTATAACGATGAACTGACGGGAGAATTGGTAACGTATCGCCTGACATCAGGATCACATCCGTTGCTGAGCATCTACCGGGGTAATGAACGGATTATGAAGGAGATTGACTTGCAACTGTTCTTTCGTAAACTGCCTGTCAATCTGGATGAAAACACGGAACAGGAGTTTGACCTGCTGGTAACCATCGGGCAGAAGATTGTGGTAACACAGCTCAGTTCGTCGGACTGGGCGGAAGGCGGAGGACTGGGATGAAAAACAATTAAAAATTAATAATTAAAAATTAAAGAGGCTGGATGAAAAGGATGAAGAAAATAATAGGATGTCTGGTTGGGGTACTGCTGACTGCGGAAGCATGGGCGGGCGGAACTTTAACACTCGGTTCGCATGTCTTTACGCAGGGAGACAGTCTTCACATAGAACTGCTACTCAATCTGAGTGATGCAAAAGTGGGGAATGCGGAGGCTTATCTGTTCACTCCCGTGCTGCGTGGCGCAGGGCGTCTGCAAGAGCTACCCGCTGTGGTAGTGAGCGGACGTCGCCGTGCCCGTGCCGACCAGAGGCAGCAGGCGCTTCAACCGTCTCCCGGCTATTTGCCTCCTTACCGTACGCTTTATGCCCGAAATCGGAAAGACAGCATTATTTATAAGATATCCGTTGCCTATAGCCCATGGATGGAACACGCTTCATTGGTGTTGATGCGCGAACGGCGGGATTGCTGCCGGATGAAGATGCTCGGAGTAGAGCCGGTGATAACCGATCTTGCCCTGACAAGCCCTTTCCATGTTCCGCAGGGACAGACGGTGATTCCGCAGGCGATTATCGAAAGAAGTGAAAATGCCACTAATCGACAGGAAACTCCAAGCAGGCCGGACTGTATGCCCTGTGCCGAGTGTACAGCCATGGTGACTTACCTCATCCCCGATATGGAAACTCAGAAACACCGTTCGGAAAGTGCCACCTTATATATAGACTACCCTACCGGAGTTTATGACGTCCGCCGCGAATTCCACAACAACCGACCCGAATTGGAGAAACTGGACAGCCTGATGCGCCCACTTACCGAGGGGAATCTGGCAAGTATTTCGAGTATCTCCATCTGCGGTTACGCTTCGCCCGACGGGATATATAAGGATAATGAAATACTGGCTTCCAACCGCGCACGCTGCTTCAAGGAGTATATGCGTGCCACGTATGCACCGGGGTACGATCTTTATAAAGTTTCTTCCGTACCCGAAGACTGGGACGGATTGGTGGAGCTTCTGCAACGTCACCCCATGAATCACGGTGACGAAGTATTGTCCCTCATTGCCCGAACCGGCATTTTTGAAGGACGTGAAAAACAATTGATGGATATGCACGGAGGAGCCGTATATCGGGAACTTCTGAAAAGCTATTTTCCGCAGTTGAGACGTATCCGTGTCACAGTAGGTTATGAGGCCCGCGCTTTCAATATCGAAGAGGCGGCAAGTCTGATATATACCCATCCCCGTCTGCTGTCATTGCAGGAGATGTACAGGGTAGCCGCATTCTATCGCCCCGGCACGGAGCAATACCGTGAAATTTATGAGATAGCCGCCTACCACTTTCCGGACGACGTGCTGGCCAATATCAATGCGGCTTCGGCGGTAATCATGGCAGGTGATCCGGTTAGCGCACGGCAATATCTGAGCAAGGTGGCCGATGACCCGCGTGCATGGAATGATTTCGGTGTGCTGGCCTATCTGGAAGGTGACTGGAAGAAAGCGGAAGAATGGTTTCGCAAGGCACTGGGCATAGAGCCGGAAAAGGCGAGGAAGAACCTGAAGAAGATGAAATACGAGGAATGAAGAAATGAAAATAAGTAATAACCGCATAAAAGTAACAAGCATGAAAGCATTAGCTGAATTCTTTCTGTACTTCTCATTGGTGATACTGTCCTGCCTGACGGCAGGTTGCACCTCGGAGGTAGATACAATAGGCGGCACTCCCGAAACACCGGAGAACCCGCAGGCCAATGACCCCAACCGCCGTTCGGTGGTAATCTCTTTGCAAAACAAGCTGATCCTTGTGAACGGTACACCCGAAAGCCGGGCTATCACCCGTGACGGTATAGCCGAGGAGGATGAAAACCGTATTGAAAGTTTCGATATTTATGCTTTCGGCAGTGACAAGGAGGAAGGGCCTTATACCTTTCAGGAGCATTTCGCCTACCGCTCGGATGCCGGAACCCTGCCCACAGGAGCTTCCCCTATCGATTTGAAAGCGGACGAGGCCGCCGGGAAAATAAATGTGGTATTCTACCCCCGCAAGGGTTTATTCACCAAGTTTTATTGCGTAGCCAATCAAACCGAAATGAATGATGCCGCAGGAAATATATACACGAATTATACCCCGTTACAGCAAAGTTCTCAGACACAATCCGGTGTACCGGGAGATATAGTAACAAGCCCCGGAACGCCTACCGAAAGCGATTTCATTAAATTGAATACCCCGCTCTTAAATCCCACCGGTTTTAATGCCAATATCCTGCTTGCCCCGCTGCCCATGTCCGGTGCCAACAGTCAGCCTACCGACTTGCGCGAATACAGTATGGGAACTTATGTGCGACTGAATGTTTCACTTACTCGCGCTGTGGCACGCTTCGATATAGTAAACGATACTACGAAGTCTCATTTTACTATCACGGATATCAGTATGGGAAACGGAAGACAGGGTGTAACACTGTTCCCCATTCGTCCGACAGGAGATGTTCCTGCCACAAACGGCCAACTGATAACATACCCTTACCGCCTTTTCGACGGACTGAACGCCAATGCAGGAACTACCACCAAGGCTTTCTATTGCTACCCATGTAAAGCCATAGATGCAGGATTTTTGATTTTGAAAGGACTGTATACCATGAACCTGACGGATGAAAAGAAAGAGGTATCTTATCGTATCCCTTTCGAACGTGTGACCGACGGTAACGGTACGCGCATCGAGATAAACCACAACCACCGCTACACGGTGCAGATCACAGAAGCTGACCCTTTTGAACTGACAGCCAATATCCGTCTGGTGGATTGGGAAACAGGAGACTATATAGATGATTACGAGCCCGACAACGGATTGGAGACAATCGCGGTAGCTGATTTGTTGCCTGTGGGTGAAACCACTTATAACATCAGCACCAATATTGTGACACTGGCGCTCAAAGTTGGAAGTAGCTTTACTGTTTCCACTGGATCCAATGCCGGGGTAAATGCACAACTGACTTATAACGGTAACAGCCCTACTGACGGCTGGTTGAAATTGGAAGAAGTCCCCGTCACCACAACACGGGCAGAAGCCACGCAACAAGTGAAGTACAAAATTTCTTTCAATGAAAGTTACACAGGTAGCAGTTATCCTCGTGGTATCCTGCACCTGACAGATAAAGCAGGGGGCAGTGAAGAAGTGATATTAATAGATACGACCTTTGGTACTCCTGTCGTAGAACCCACAGGCGGAACAATGAATCCCGACGGAGTAAATAAATGGGATGCAACGGACAATATACTCTATCTGGTACAGGTTATCGGCACCAATACATCTACAGGCACGATAAATATCACTTCTATTGGCGGCAGCAAAGTGGAACTTCCAGCCCATTCGGGCATTACCGTTAGTCCTACTTCAAGTGTAAATACTACGCAGGAATATACTTTCCAATGGGCAAGCACGAATGCTACCGACTTGACGGAAAAAGAAATTACCGTAGCTATAAAAAATCATTCAGACGAGACTAAAGTTGAGAATATCAAAGTGAAATTATTACCCAACCGAATCAATAATCTGGTACTTTCAAACGAAGGTAACGGTATCTCGCTCTCAGCTATTACAGCCACCACAGCCACGCTTACTATGCCTATTATCAAGGACAAGCAATTCACCATAACGATGGATAATTATAGTAAACCTACCATAAGCGAGTGTCCGTCATGGTTGGAAAACATTATACCAGCGTCTACACGTAGTACACCGGAAAGTAAAACAGTAAGTTTCACTTTCAAACTGATAGAAAACGCAGCAAGTTTTGATGATACGCAAATCGTATTCACTAATGCAACAGGAGGCATGGGAATGACGGTGAATATTGCGAGAGAATTCCAAGCACCGACAGTGACTCTTATAGGTGAACCGCTGCCAGCAACGAATACTTACATTGGAACCAAGATGAACGCTAAACGAGTAAAGAGTGGATCAACTTCTACTTATAAGATACAAGTGTATTCGCTTGGAGGAAGTGAATTCTACAGTAACAATGGAGATTTTACTTATAGTTTAGCAAGTACTACAGACAACACTACGAAAATTTACCGTGTAGGAATCCAAGGAGGAAATTATAATTCTGCCGGATCACTCACTTTTGATATTCGTAATACCAAAGATACAAGTAAGAAAGTAACCCATACTATAGAATATGCTTCTTCACGCCCTACTATGAGGTCAAATAATCCGGCTAATTGTATAAACTATAATGTAACCGGAGATGATAATGCCATTTTTTATATAAAGGGAGATGTCGGAGCTCTATTTCAAAAACGGGAACTTTCCTTCTCAATTAATTCTCCCGGAGGATTGAATACACCTTCTTTCGATAGTAGGTTTACCCTAACTAATACACACTCGTGGAGTAATAGTGAACCTTGGGACACATTTAAACTTGCTATAGGCAATAATACAAATATGGGTGGTGGTTCTCCTGGAATATCACTAGGTTCGTACACCTTTACATCAAAAGAATCCACTTATTACCAAAACCTAACTATCGAATTCTATAACCAATTACCTATTGGACGCGGACAGTGGGCTGCCAAAATAGGTTCAGTATATTGGATATGATTAGGAGCTAATATAAACTATGACACGGCAGTGAATTATGTAAACAATATGGGCAATGACTGGAGGATGCCTACATGGAATACCATAAGCTATGTATTTGGCTTTTTAAACTGGTCTAATGGAGCTTCAGAAATCAAAAATTACCTAGGAAATTTTCTTACTATTTTTTGGAATGGAGGTAAGTACTATACTACGGATTATACATCATCAAGCCAGCAATGTGGCCTATATGTGACTGATGCAGATACAAATTTAGGTACATGCAGATTAACATGGGTGCTGATGAGTAAAACCGTTGCAGAATATAACTATGTTGGAGTTGCTTATCATTATTAAACTGTTTTCATTTCCCCGTTTAAGCGGATTTATAATTCGCTTGTCTCTAATATAAGGATTTAGAATCCTTCGTTCTTTGACATGTTGGAATGATTTTTATAATACACAAAAGTGTCTCTATAAATAGAATATACATTTTGATAAAAACGTAAAAACCTGTTCTTCGGGATGCTGAGAATAGAAATTATGATTATCTTTGTAAAGCCTTCATCAAAACAATAAGATTATTGATAAAATAAAGGAGGTTGAATTATGAAACGCAATTTTAACAAAGTATTCTCTTCTTTAAAGAAGATAGCAAAAACTAATTTACCTGCCGGAGCACAAGTTCTGTTGTATGGTTCGAGAGCTCGCGGAGATGCTGATGAAACATCTGACTGGGATGTGCTTATCATATTAGATAAGGATAAACTGGAGAAATCAGACTATGACAACGTTTCATTCCCTTTCACCGCTTTAGGATGGGACCTGAACGAACGTATCAATCCTGTACTATATACTCTTAAGGAGTGGGCAGCCAGTAGCTTTACACCATTCTATAAAAACGTAAATGAGGAAGGAGTAGCACTATTATGAAACTATCGGATGAAGAAAGAAAAAGTCTAGTCATTTTCCAGATGGAAAAAGCCCGTACTACTTTGAAACAAGCGGAAGGTAATGTCACTCTCTGTTTTTGGGAAGTGGTAGCTAATCGTCTTTATTATGCTTGTTTTCATGCCGTTTCTGCACTTCTTATAGAGTATGGATATGCATTCAAAAGCCATGAAGGATTAGTCAATCTATTTGGGATGCATTTTGTTAGAACCAACTTAGTAGACATAGAACTGGGACGTTTTCTATCCCAATTACAGTCTATGCGCGAAAAAGGTGATTATAATTGTATTTATAATGTTACTGAAGAGGATATATCTCCAATGATTGAACCTGCAAAAAAATTAATAGCAGTTGCTGATCAATTGATAACATCGCACACTAACGCCTAACTTTTAAGCGTTACCCCATATTAAAAAATCATTCCAACATGTCAAACGAGCTTTCGTTCTTTGACATGTTGGAATGATTTTTAATTCAAGTTTCGCAAGTAGTCTGAAAGCTTTTCGGATTACTTGCGAAGCCTGAATTTTAGTAAGTACAAATTATATAGATTGCTCTATTTTCATAGTATGAACAAATAATGAAGTAGTACTTATGTTACAATGCCCGCTGTACCATCTTTTTTCCCCTTTTCTTTGTTACTTCTTCAATAATCAGTTACTTTGGTTCTATTCTTTTCGGAATGACTCATAAAATACATATCCTCATGGAAGAAAATATAAAAGAAATCCCTTACGGCGTCTCCAACTTCGTCACAGTAGTGGAGCAAAACCAGTATTATGTAGACAAGACTATGTATCTGCCCTTATTGGAGAAGCAGCCTCGTAGCCTGTTCTTCATCCGTCCCCGGCGCTTCGGTAAAAGCATCTTCCTGAGTATGCTGCGGGCCTACTACGACATCGCGCAGAAGCCTAAGTTCGAGGCACGGTTCGGTAACCTGTGGGTGGGCAAGCACCCTACGCCCTTGCAGGGCGCCTACCAGATTCTGTCTCTCGACTTTTCCCGCGTCAGCGGACAAGCGGACAGGCTGGCCATAAATTTCAATAACTACTGTTGCGGTGCTTTGGACGACTTCGCGTTCCTTTACGAAGCTTATTACTACCCCGGCTTTAAGCAGGAAATGAAAGAGCAGCCCGATGCCACCACCAAAATCAACTTTCTGGATAGACAGGCCCGGAATTGCGGCGCCCGTCTCTACCTCATCATCGACGAATATGATAACTTCACCAATGTAGTGCTCAACGAGCAGGGTGACGAGGCTTATCACTCGCTCACCCACGCCAGCGGCTTCTACTGTGATGTATTCAAGATGTTCAAGGGCATGTTCGAGCGCATCTTCATGACCGGCGTCAGCCCCGTCACGCTCGATGACCTCACCAGCGGATTCAACATCGGCTGGAACATCAGTACCGAACCGGAATTCAACCGAATGTTGGGATTCAGCGAAGAAGACGTGCGTCAAATGTTGCAGTACTATAAGGATGCCGGACAACACAATGGCAACGTCGAAGCAATGATTGCCGACATGAAGCCTTGGTACGACAACTATTGCTTTGCCAAAGACCGTTTGGACAGCGACCCCAAGATGTTCAACTGCGACATGGTTCTCTACTACCTGCAGCACTACATTAATGGAGGCAAAGCGCCCGAACAGATGATCGATCCCAACACCCGCACGGATTACAACAAGATGAAAAAGCTCATCCAACTGGACCGCCTGGACGGCGACCGTAAGGGCGTGCTACGCCGTATCGCCGAGGAGGGACAAATCGTTGCTAATTTGGTGACCACCTTTCCCGCCCGTGACATCATCAAGCCGGAGATATTTCCCAGCCTGCTCTTTTACTACGGTATGCTTACCATCGTGGGTACGGACGGGCAACGTCCGGTACTGGGCATCCCCAACAACAACGTGCGCAAGCAGTACTATGACTTTATGCTTGAAGAGTATCAGGAGAAGCACAGCATCAACCTCGAACGTCTTATGGACCAGTTTGATGCCATGGCCTACAAAGGCGAGTGGCGTTCCGGTCTTGAATTCATCGCCCGGGCCTATAAGGAAAATTCCACCGTGCGCAGCGCCATCGAGGGTGAACGCAACCTGCAAGGGTTCTTCACCGCCTACCTCAGCATCTGCAACTACTATCTGGTTGCCCCTGAGATGGAACTTAACCACGGTTTCTGCGACCTCTTCCTGATGGCGGACCTTACCCATTACGCCGTTGCCCACAGCTACATCATCGAATTGAAGTACCTGGCTGTGAAGGACTCTGATTCCAAGGCCGAAGCCCAATGGCAAGATGCCGTAAACCAGATACGCCTCTACGCTGCCGCCCCACGTGTGGAGCAACTGCGACAGGGCACGCAACTCCATTGCATCATCATGCAGTTCCGAGGGTGCGAACTGGAGAGAGCGGAGGAAGTACAGATGTAAAACAAAGAATTAACCTAAGTATAATCAGGTAAAATGAGAGATGCATAACATCGCACACTAACGCCTAATTTTTAAGCGTTACCCTATATTTATAAAATCATTCCAACATGTCAAACGAGCTTTCGTTCTTTGGCATGTTGGAATGATTTTTTGTGAAACTCCCTTCCGGCTTTTCTCTAAGAGACTCATTCCTCATGCCATAATTATTCGATTATTAACAACGGCAAGACTCCGGTTTTACCGATAGTATTCATTATAAATATTTATAAATTATGGCAAACGAAATCAAGTATCAAATCAACGGCCAACTGGCGGACAACACCGTGACCGTGGACAACAAGGAGGACATGATCCTCGTCCCCGTATCCATCGGCAGTGCGGATGAAAACCGCATCATCGCCGAACTGAAAGCGGAGGACTCCGGTCTGCGTGAAGAAACCATCCGCCACGTCTTCGACCTGCAAAAACGGGTCATCAAACGCATGCTGATGACCGGCATGAGTGTGAACACGGGATTGTATTACGCCTCAGTCGCTTTCCGCGGCGTCATAGAAAACTCCACCTGGAATCCGGCAAAGAACTCCATCGTGGTGAACTTCAACGTAGGCGCCGACCTGCGGGAAGCCATCAAGGCAACCACAGTGGGCATCATCGGCGAGAAAGGCAGCGCCATGTACATCGGCGGCGTGCAGGATGCCTCCACCCGTGCACAAGATGCTTCAGCCACGGCAGGACGCGCCTTCACCCTCACAGGTGGCAAGCTGAAAGTGGTGGGAACCGACCCGTCAGTGGGTATCACCCTGAAAAGCAGTTCAGGAAAGGAAACCAAAGTAGCCGAAGACCTTTGGGTGACAAACGATCCCTCGAAACTGACGTTCATCATCCCTGCCGATCTGGCGGACGGAACGTATGAACTCAAAGTAACCACACAATTCGGCAGCAACAGCAAGACCATGCTGAAAGTGCCGCGCAGCGTGATGAAAACCATCTATATAGGCAAAGCACCCGATGGAGGCGGTCTCGGTCCTGATGGAGGTCTGGAAGAGGACCCGTTAGGATAGTCGGCGGCAACCGTACTGCTACGGCAGGCGTAGGTGGCCACCTACGGATGGCATAGACGGCCGTCTACTACCGGCGTAGCTGACCGTCTACGCCACCCGTAGCAGTACGGCCCGGGAAATGCCTCACTATAAGATTATTAACTTTCTAAAAAAAGTATAGACAAATGATGAAAACGAAAAACATGCTTTGGATGTCGGCTCTGCTGGCCCTGCTTGCAGGATGCAGCCAGGGGGAGCTTGGCACCGACGATACTCCGGGAAAAGGAGTAGGCAAAGAGATCCGTCTCGTATTTAGTGGCGGAGGAGAGTCGCAGGAATACACCCGCGCCATCGCTTCCGAAAGTGAGAACCAGATTGATAACCTGGACATCTATGTATTTGCAGCCACCGCCGACGGCGGAGACTATCAGTATCTGGAAACGTGGAAAGCCGCCGCACAGGACGACACCGCAGCGAAAACCTTCAAACTGAGCGGTGCCGGAACCGCCCGCAAAGCCTCCATCTTCCCGACGGAACTGAAGGGCATCCCCAACCTGAAGCTGTATTGCGTGGCCAACAGCACCACACTCTACAAAGCCGACGGAGACCCGATAGACCCTCTGGTAGCGGTGAAAACCAACGCCGCCACCGGAGCCATAGAAACCGACGGCACGAAAGCCACGGACTTTGAGAAGTACTGTACCGCCAAACTGGAGCCGGCAGGCACCGCCCTGGGCACTCCATTAGTGATGACCGGAAGCGGCACAACGAAGATACTGGGCAATATCGCCACGGTGAACATCGAACTGAAACGCCGCGTGAGCCGCTTCGACATCGACAATGAATCCGCCAAGACGGGACTGATCATTGAAAGCGTCGCATTAGGAAACGGACGCAACCAGGCTACAGTGATGCCGGGAACGCTGGCAGAACTCAGTGGCCCCGACCTCGCCAACCTCATTGAGTACCCCGTAGCCGAAGGCAGCTATCTGATGCTGCCCAAAGCCAATCAGGGAGTGACGGAGAGCGCCCTCTACACCTATCCTTTGAAAGACACGGACGAGGCGTTCCTCATCATCAAAGGCAAATACCAGAACCCGATGCAGAAAGACCCTGTGCCGGTGGAATACCATCTCGACATACAGCGTGTGCCCGACGGTGGCGGAACAGCCGCTTTCATAGACGTAGTGGCCAACACCCGCTACACCCTGCACATCAAGGAAGTGATGGAAGCCACCATCACCGCCTTCTTTGAGATTGTGGACTGGACCAGTGGCGGCGGAGTCATCGTCAAGCCCGATAACGCCGCGCCCGTAGTGACCGCCCTGAATGTGGAAGGAACCGATGCGGACGTCGCCGCCAAAGAGATCAGCGTGACGGCTGACGGAGCGGAGAAAGTCATCACACTGACCGCTACGGCCAGCGGCAAGGTACAGCCGAAGTTCAGCACCACAACGGGATGGGACATTGATTGGCTGAAACATGACGATGCCAGTTACAAGTCGGAAGTCGTGGACGGAGTGACCACCACTACCATGATCTTCAAATATACGCTGGCTGACGGCACTCCTTATGTTCCCGTTACACTGACCCTGGCCAATGAATCGGCTTCACAGGATGAATCGGTTTATACTACGCTGACCATTGTGCCGCCCGCCACGGCACCGGTACTGGATTTTGCCACACCGGATGCGGATACGGGGAACTTCAACTTATACGATCAGGCAGGCAGCAAGCTCACGATGTACAAAACGGACAAGAGCAGCATCACACTCGGGGCAAGCTGTCCGTTCGGGACGAAATTAATATTGAATAATCAGCTTCCCTGGCTGGAAGTTTCGAAGAGCAAATCAGGCCCTGCGCCAAGCACGACGGGCACTCCCGCCACGGATGTTCCTGTTGATACTCCGGTGGAAGAGTACTACACGCTTATGCTGAAAGATGTGACGGCAACCAGCGATGCAAACAGCAAGTTCGAGATTATCAATCTGGGAGATGCAAGCAAGACAGTAGAATTGACGGTGGAATTGCTCGATCCTGCCATTACAACGATTGAACTGACGGGGACACCGGGCACAGCCGCTTACAATGATTATAAGATTACCGATGTGCCTCGCACTAACGGAAGCACCGTTGAAGTGAAAATTACTTCTCCGCAAGGCGTGACGGCAAGCACGCTGTCATCCTGGTTCACCATTGCCGAGACTACCATCTTTGCAAGAACCAGCCCGACGGATGCCACCGGTAGCCAGACGTTCACTCTGACCGTGAAGGATGCCGTAACCGACTTCACGGCCGCGCCGATTGTGCTGAAAAACAATATCTCGGGCATGGAAGATGTGACAGTGCTGGTGAGTGCGGCGGCCGTAGCTCCTTAAACCGTAATATAAATCCTGCGAGCAGCCTGTATGTGAATGAACTATCCCAATTCCCCTCCTCCCGGGGAGGTTGCTCTCCCCCGATAACGGGGGAGCCGGAGGGGGTGGGTGCCCAAAGGGCGGGGTGGTAGGTAAAGTAAGAAATACCGATGAATCATATAAATAAGGAATTATTTTCTCACCTACCACCTCCCCCCGTTGGGGTACTCCTCCTCCGCCGGAGGAGGAGAATTGAGATACTCTGATTAATTAAAACAGATACTCTTATTAATCAGGACGATATGAATAACTTGCGAAATATCAGTAAATAAGTAAGTAACTAATAACAAGAATATTAATATTAAGATTATGATTAAAAATAGAAAACAGTTTTCCGCATGGGTGATAGGCCTGCTTGCCCTGTCCCTTGCGGGGTGCAGCGAAGCGGAAGTGCCGTCGGCCACTACTCCCGGTGACGACCCGCTGGTCAATGACCCGACGCGCCGCGAAATCATCCTCGGCTTTCAGAACAAGCTGAACATAAAGACGGCAGGCACTACCCGCGCCGATGCCCCCATCGCCACAACCGAAGAGAATGAAATCACTTCACTGGATATTTACGTGTTCTCCTCGGACAAGGAAGAAGGCCCATACACTTATCAGGAACGCTTCTGTTATCGTTCGGACGGTTCTACGATACCCAACGCTACGAAAATTATATTGACCGTGGAGGGTGACAACGTAGCCCTCGCCACCCTGCGCCCCAAGAAAGGCCTGTTCACCAAATTCTACTGCATCGCCAACCAGCCGAAATTGCTGAAAACCGGAGCGGAATACGACAATTTCGTAGCGCTGAAACAGAGTTCACCGGGTGCGGACTATAACATTGTGACCCAAGCGGGTATTCCCACTGAAACGGATTTCCTCACCTTTACCACTCCGTTGCTGGACCCCGCCGAGGATACGGACATCTTGTTGACACCCCTGCCGATGGTAGGTTCCTACAGCCCCGCACTCGACCTGCGGGATATCAGTATGGGGTCCCGTACCCGCATCAATATGACGCTGTCGCGTATCGTCTCCCGTTTCGATATCATCAATGACGAGAAATTGTCACATCTCACCATCACCGGCGTATCGATGGGGCGCGGCCGCAAAGGCGTTACCTTCTTTCCGGTGGTTCCAGTGGAAGATGCCGATCCGGACAATACGCTTATCACCTACCCCGACCGTGACTTTGACGGCGCCAATGCCAATAAGGGTATACAGACAGGGGCTTTCTACAGTTATCCCAGTCCGATTGCCGACAAGGGGTATCTGATTATCAAGGGAAAGTATGCGCTGAACCAGACGGATATGCCGCAGGAGGTGAGTTACATGGTAGAGTTTGAGCAGTCGGTAGCGGGCACGGGCGGTTACATCGAGGTGAAGCCTAACCACCGCTACACGGTGCGCATCACCGACGCCGACCCGTTCAAGCTGGATGTGAACATCACCGTTTCGGACTGGACGGATGGCGGGGACTTTGAGTATCAGCCGGAAAATGAACTGGCTATCGGAACACTGACAGGAGTTGGAGCAACCACTATTGCGGGTAACAATACAGCCACCGTCTCCCCGGATGAGACTGAGTATTTCAGTATTCCTTTCACCAGCAATTCGGAAGCGGAATGCAGCATTGTCTATACAAGTTCCGCGGGTGGCAGTGCCGAGTGGCTGAAGACGGAAATCACGCCGGTAACCCGTACCGGATCGGCATCGTATACTTGTAAAGTGTCAAAAGCCGATAGCTATTCAGGGAATCTTTTCCCGAAAGCCATCATCTTATTGCGCAGCAAAGCGGGACGCGAAGAAAGCCAGATTGCAGTGAAAGCCGGCGTAGGAGTGCCGGGAATTGCCGCGGCAGCAGTTACACCATCGGAACCGGATGCGGCAAATACCTACACTGCCGGAAGTGAATCACCGGATGTGATCACAGGGACACTCAACATGCAGAAACAGGCGAATGCCGGAACCACCTCGTCCATGAAACTTACTGTGACTGCCAAAGGCGGTAGCCGGATTGTAGGTTTGCCTGCCTGGCTGAAAGTGGATAAGACGGAAGGACATAGCACCGAAGCTATAGACTATACCTTGACGCTGGACCAAAATGCAAAGGATTTCCCCACAGGATCATTCCCGGCAAATGCGGCGGCAACCTTTGAGATACAGAATCTGTCGGATGCGGCAAAGAAGGTGACTGTAACAGTTAATGTGACGGAAGCACCGTAAATAGGAAATGAAGAAGAAATGATGAAAAAGGTCTTTGTGACATAATAAAAAAACTTCTGAAAATAAAGAATCGGGTAGGAAGGAAACGATGGGGTTTTCTTCCTACTTTGGTTTTATTGTTTACCTTTGCAGAAAACAGAATGACATGAAAGATTATCCTATCAGCACAATGAACAGCGAATAAATTCCATTCTATAACCTAATTGTCCTCTAAGTTGAAAGAGGCCTCACAGATTATTAATCAAAACCATCCCAAACAAGATACTCACCAATAGAATTTAGAAAACATGAGTAAAACTATATACACAATAGATTCGAGAGATAATACAATGCTTGAAGTTATGAAACAATACTTCAATATCTCTGACTTACAGATGAGCAAAGAGATTAACAACATGCACGACATTTTAGTAGAACTATTAGAGAAAAAAGGTATATCATATTCAGTACTAAAGTCAGTTTTAATTCCCCAAAAGAAACATCATGAGATTATTCTCGTTTTTGATACTCTACAAATAGAAGATTCTGAATACGGGGTAGCATGTTATAATGCCGTAATTAAGCTTTTAGACAAATCAGAATCTCATAGCTTCTTATGCGGTGATTATATTTCTAAAATCAACACATCATGGAAAAACGCAAACGATTTATTATATCAAAGTTTATCTGAACATATTAATTTATCCCAGATTGAGTATAAATCAAGTGAACAGCTATTCTTCATTTACATAAATAACGTCTCCAATAATTTCATTGGCAGACTAAAAATGGGTTTACAAAATTTTCAGGGGTTCGTAGGAATAGCTGATGTAACATTATCCTCTACTCTGAAAATTTACATATCTTCCATTCTCACAAATGGATTCATTCAATATCATGATATTATATTGCAACCTTCCTCCGATCAAGACGATTTTTTTAATGTTAAAGACAATAATGAATTTGGTTATGACTTTGAGTCTAATGGATTTAAGATTCGCTGTATATACGCAGATTTATTTAAGACATTTTTAACCTACAAAATAGAACGAGTGTATTTTAATATCATAGATACTTCCGATCAAGCTATGACCATCAATTCCATAACCCCTGTATTTCAACGTCTGAATACTTCAAAGATTATTATTACTTCGGAGAAATTAGAATATCTCAAGCAAAAAAAGAGTGACACCATGCAAAGAATAGGCTTTAGTAATATCACCCCTGAATATTTAGCAAAGAAAATAAAAGAGAATATAAACTCAAATTATCTTTTCTGTATGGAGTTCAACGATATATATCAAATTGCAAAATTCAATATAATGCTCGAAATTCATTCTTACAAAATACAATTGGGTTTAAAATATGATTATATAAATAACACATTATCACTAATTACAATGTATTAATAAGAGAAAAATTATAAAGCCTTAGCCTATTTCATCTTCCCCAAAATCTTTGGAAACTGCCAAAAGAACAACAGCGTACAGCAAATTGCAGCCGTAGCATCGGATATAGCCTCAGCCGCATATACTCCGGTCACTCCCATATAATGCGGCAGTATCAATGCTAACGGAATCAACAGAATAGCCTTACGGAGCAAAGCGATAAAAATGGAAATCTTAGCCTGTCCCAATGCAACAAACATATTCTGACAGGCACGTTGCAAGCCGAAAATGGTCATACCACCCAGAAAGACAGGCATGGTCCAACGAACCGTTTCTATCAACTTTTCATCACTTGTAAAAGCTGATGCAACCGTTGACGGGAACAGGATCATAAGCAGCATCAGAATTAGATTAAAAGAGAACATGGTAATCAGTGCAATACGGAAACAGTCCTTCACACGCTGCTTGTCACCATGGCCATAATTATAACTTACAATCGGAATAAAGCCTTGCGCAAACCCCGTCAGCGGCACACTGGCAAACTGCATCGAAGTTTGTAATATCGTCAACGCACTGACGTAAATATCTCCAAAATCTTTCAAGCTACTATTCAGCACAAAGCCCACCAAACTCTCTGTACTAGCCATAATGAACGGAGATACTCCCAGTCCCAACATCGCAACAACAATTCCCCGGTTCAACTTCATATAGCGCCTCTCCAAAGGCAGAGAAGCCTTCCGGGAAAACAGGAAAGACAGTACCCATGCGGCACTGCAAGCCTGAGAAATCACCGTAGCCAAAGCAGCACCTTTCACACCCATATCAAACCAGAAGATAAAAATAGGATCAAGAATGATATTTAATAAAGCTCCGATTAAGACAGAGTACATGGCAATGGCAGGACGCCCCTGCGCATTGATAAAGGAATTCAGTCCGGTGGAAATCTCTACAAAAACAGTTCCCAGCAAATAAATGGAAAGGTAATCGACCGCATAGCCCAATGTATGTTCCGAAGCGCCTGTAAAGAGCAGGATAGGCTCCATGAAGGTATAGGCAATGAAGGAAGTAATTAACGTAAATAGAATCAGCAAGGTGAAGCCATTCCCCAATATCTTTCCGGCACGCTGGCGGTCACCTTGTCCGAGGGCTATGGCAGCCAACGGTGCACCACCACCGCCCACTATTGCTGAAAAAGAAGAAATCAATACCACGAGAGAAATCGTTACTCCTACGCCTGCCAATGCATCCGTCCCGATGCCCGGTATGTGTCCGATATAGATACGGTCGACAATGCTATAAAGCAAATTGACGAATTGTGCTGCTACTGCCGGAAGCGCCATCTTGAAAACCAGTGGCAACATACGCTCGGTTCCCAGACGTTCTTCATATTTATTGATCATCGTGATTCTTCTTTTCTAAAAACGAGTGCAAAGGTATAAGAATTTCCACTCGACCCCAAAGTAATGGGGGCGGCTTTTACAGGAAACGGAAATAAAACACTTCTACTAGCATTACAGAAGAAAAGTGTCCCGGCAAAACTGTATCAAGAGCTATGAACCCTAACTATAGTTTCCTCGATTGTGAAGGTATAGTGTAGAAAAATCAGAGTTAAATATCTGCAAGAGTTTACAAACTAAAGATAACTCAACAGGAGTTAGCAGAGAAGGTTGGTACGGCAAGAAGTTATATTGCCCGTGCCTTAGGCATCGAGTTCACACCTACGTTTTTATAATTCACTGAAAATGTAAAATGAAAGTGTGTCACAAACCCAATAGGTAAATGACACACTCTTATAATAGAAATTAGCGATTTGCTTTACGCTTTTTTACCTCATCCACGAGTTTCGAAAAAGATTTATCCCTTTTACGCTTTTCATGTTCGGAAGTAGAGAAATGCCACGCTTCCCGTCGAAGTTTCAGATAACTTTCATAAACCTTACGGTCCAATACGCCACTACTTACCGCTTCTAAGACGGCACATCCGGGTTCGTTGATGTGCTTGCAATCCTTGAAATGACACGATGCAGCATAACCTGAAATCTCCAATACCTCTGCAAGAGAATCGGGATCGTCAATGGCCAAGCCAAATTCCCGGACGCCCGGAGTATCAATTAACACCCCTGAACCGTCCATCAATACCATCTCCCGACGAGTAGAAGTATGTCTTCCTTTTCCCGTGGACAGGCTGATATCAGACGTTAGTAATACCGATTTCTCGCAAAGCGCATTCACCAGAGAACTTTTCCCTACACCTGAAGAGCCGACAAACACAACCGTTTCGCCTGCCGATATAGACTCCCGTAATTGGAGAATCGTCTGAGGTTGATGAATACTTGTAAAAAACACCGGTATCTGACGGGCAATGTGCCTGATCTGTTCTTCAACTTTCTGCTTGTCAAACCCTAAATCAGCCTTATTGAACACCAATACAGGATTAATATTCTCTTCCTGCATCTGAATCATGAAACGCTCGGCTCTGCGAACATTGAAATTATCATCAAGACTTTGCACGATAAATGCCTTGTCAACATACGAGGCAATGGCCTGTTTATCAGCAACCGTTCCGTTTTTCTTGCGATATAAAGTCCGTTCACGAGGCAGCATATCCACTATAATCCCTTTATGTTCGTCGAATGGTTGAAAAAGCACCCAATCACCGGTACAAGGGAGTTCAAAATCTGATTTTCCATACATCATATTCCCCGTCAGTTCGCACTGAAACAGACCGTTTTCTGAAACGACCTCGTAACATGTGCGGTGTACGATGGATATACGTCCATGTGTAAGGGCATTGTATGTTGACTCTTGCTTTAGTTGGCTTAACTTGTCATTCCAACCGTAATTATTCAAATGAATCATTGTTCTATCTTTTTTGCTATGAAAAATGTATAACCGTAGAATGCTTTATACTTACTGTATAGTTCTTCTTCATCAAACTGAAGCGAACTGAATTCTTCGGCGATCTTATTTCCCGCATATTTATGAAGGAAGATTTTCTGAGCTTCAATCTTTGCAGCAAAGTAATGCTCTGTCCAGCAATTTTCCGGCAGAATAAATGTAGCGACGGGAAGATAACCTGCTTTGTGTATCTTGGCTACCTGACCCGGAATCGTATCTATTTCAGGATACGCATTCACCCAGAAGTCATTGATTTCTGCAGGACGTTCATCAGTAAACCACGAACTTTCAGAAACGGCAATGTATCCTCCCGGTTTCAAATATCTACGCCACTCATTCAGCCCCCGTTCAAAACCAATATTATAAATGGCTCCTTCCGACCAGATCAGGTCTAATTCCTCATTCTGAAAAGGAAGGTTATCCATAGAACCGACAATGCCTTTCACTCTGTCCTGCAAACCTGATTGCTTTGCATTGCGATTGAAGATATCAATAAAGTCGGGAAAAAGGTCAAGTCCGGTGATCTGCCCGGGAATGTGTCCGGCCAACACCATTGTCTGCCCCCCTGTTCCACAACCGATGTCTGCTATAAGGGATTTGTCGGTGAGGTTATCTATAAAGCTCAGCGCTTTCAGTGTTACGTCAGGACTTCCGGGTCCTTGGCGTTCCATATTGGAGAAGAAGTCACAGATTAATTTAAGTTCGAAATCGTGAATTGTTTTATTTTCGTTACTCATTTTCTTAATGTATTTTGCATACACGGAAAGCATAACAATGCCTTCATCATTGTACGCAGATTAAACTTGAATTATAATAATAGAAAACTACTCTCGAAAGGAGTTATCCGAGAGTAAACGAAGGGACAATCTGTATCAGAAACACAGATTGTTTATTAAACCAAATCCGATTTGAATGTCTTTGTCATGGCGCAAAGATAAATAATATTTTGAGAATACGAAAACTGAAGTCATCCAAGGCAGGAAAAAGCAAAAATTAAGAGGTTTGTAATGACAATATATAAAGGAAAGATTTACCTTTGCACCCCCAAAGAAAACCAGAACTAAGAAATTATTTAGTGTTTATGAATACAAAGGTCAAAGGATATATATTGGGAGCCGTTGCTGCCGCCACTTATGGTATGAATCCCCTCTTTACCCTTCCGCTATATAAGGAAGGTATGAATCCGGATTCTGTTCTTTTCTTCAGATATCTGTTTGCCATTCCCATCCTGGGGATTATGCTCAAAGCGAGAGGTAGAAGTTTTAGTCTAAAGCGGAAAGAAATATTGCCGTTAGTCATACTGGGATGGTTGGTCGCCATTTCTTCTCTTACCCTGTTTCAAAGCTATAACTACATGGAAGCCGGTATTGCCTCAACAATACTGTTTGTCTATCCTATTTTGGTGGCACTGATTATGGCTGTCGCTTTCAAAGAGAAAATCACATTACAAACAGTCTTATGTATCTTTCTGGCTTTAAGTGGTATTGGGTTACTATATAAAGGAGGAGACGGTACAACGCTTAGTCTGGTTGGTGTTGGGTTAGTCATGGCATCGGCCCTCTCCTACGCTATTTATATCGTAGGGGTAAACCGACCGATATTAAAGGATGTGGCAACGCTTAAAGTTACTTTTTATGTATTGCTTTTCGGTCTGTCGCTCTTTTTAGTCCGCGTAGATTTCGGGCAAAGCCTGCATGTTGTCGATAAATGGTATTTATGGGGGAATCTGATTGCATTAGCAATTTTCCCTACAGCCATATCCTTCCTCTGCACTACGCAAGCTGTGCAATATATAGGTTCTACCCCTACAGCCATCCTCGGAGCTTTGGAACCTGTAACGGCTGTATTCTTCGGAGTAACAATTTTCGGGGAAAGTCTGACACCCAGATTGTGTTGCGGAATTGTATTGATTATCCTGGCTGTGACATTTATTATAGCCGGAAGCAATATTACGACACATTTGGTACGGTTCAGGAAGTTGTTCCCACGATTGCCGATAAAGAAAAAGGGGCATTAACCCAATATGCCCCTTTCTGGTATTTCTTACCATGCACTATTCTCTTCGATAATAATCCCTTCCTGTTTCCATTTCTTCAAGAATGCATCCAATACATTCAGAAAACGATTGTAATCCTTATTAGAAGATTGAGTCCAACCGGCTTCAGCACAGGCAGCCAAGCGCGGATAGATTTTCAAGTTCATACTGTTCACCGTCGGGATAAACTCTCCCCACATCTGACAGCCCAGCCCAAGTACCTTACCCTTTTGTTTCTCTGTCAGACCTTCCGGCACAGGATTAAAATTATAAGCTTTCTCCAGTGGAATAGCTTCATAAGTATAGTCCAGATAAGTATACGAATGATAGGAATTTACCACGTCATATCCTTTCTCTATAGCTTCCTTGATTAATTTAGGATCTCCTTTCCAGCAATGCACGATTGTTCCCGGAGCCAACTTTTGCTTTCCTTTCGTATCTGTTTCCGATTGAAACTCATGCAGTTTATCACCGGTTATTTCATTCCAACCCATCATCCGACGACCTTTAGAAGCCAATATATTAGACACATTGTTTGTGAAGAACACTTGTAATTCGGCAGGAGTCCTCAAATCATTCTTCCTCATATATTCCCGAACAAGTGCGGACTCTTTCCATTGATTGTATCTCACTTCATCACCTCCAACATGGAATATAGGAGCCGGAAACAAACTTATCACTTCATCCATTACATCGTTCAAGAAGTGTATCACACGTGGATCAGCCACATTAAAGATATCATATTGCACTCCGAACTTACCAGGAACTTTGATTTGTTTTCCACTTGTCCCCAGCCAAGGGTAAGCGGCAATGGCGGCACTGGCATGCCCGGGCATCTCTATTTCCGGGATAACAGTAATATTCCTTTTCGCTGCATAATCTACTACTTCTTTAATCTCTTCCTGGGTATAAAAACCTCCATGGCGTCTACCATCATATCGATTGCTGCCAAAATGGTCTATTTCTGAAGAGTCACGCCATGCACCAATCTCCGTTAGTTTGGGGTATTTCTTTATCTCTATGCGCCAGCCCTGGTCGTCTGTCAAGTGCCAGTGGAAGACATTCATCTTCAATGCCGCCATCTCATCCAGCAAATCAAAAACGACCTCCTTCCCTTTAAAATAGCGTCCTTCGTCCAACATGAAAGCACGCCATGAGAAAACGGGATAATCCGTAAGAGTTGATTTCTGTACAATCAGCCTGCCGTCTTTTACTTTGAGAACCTGTCGGAATGTCTGGATAGCATTTAATATACCCGCAGGAGAATTGGCTTTAAGTACTATATTCCCAGAAGTAGCATCTAAGATATAACCTTCCGCCTGTTCTGGTAATACTGCCGGATCTAACTGTAATATAATATCTCCCTTTTTCTTATTTTTCTTTAATGTGGCCTGGACAGAGAAATCAGAAGACAAGTAACATTGGAGCAGTAATGCTTCATTTGCCAGTTCACCCGGATAAATAAGTGTCGGTTGCGTTTTTAGTTTCACCATTCCCGGTATATATTTGATATCCACTGGGTGAGGAAGCAGAGTGTACTCTTCAATAAAAGAAGCTTGGCAGGACGCCAAAAACAAGAAACAACAAAAGAGAATTAGTATATTTGATTTCATTGATGTGTATACTTAAATTATGGTTATATAGTATCCTTGACTGTTTTTATCGTAAAGACCAATATTGAATTAACATGGGGGCGTTAATATCACCTGACAAATGGCAATAGTTCAATGGTCTGATCAAGCAGACCGTTAACATAAGTACGCAAAATACCGTTCTTATATTCCAACTTTAAACGTAACTCGGAGTATTTCTGCGGAACATACCATTTACCATTCGTACCACGTGGCATGATTGCCCAAGTATCAGCTGTTCCCAGCATATTGGTACTGGTATATACTTTTCTTTGATAACGTACCTCTGGTTTCATAGTATTGGCATTCAGATAATACCCCAGTTTTCCAAGTTGCAACAGACAACCACGATATTTTACCGTATCAGGCTTCAAGGTTACGGAAATTACAAAGTCTTCCTTAAGATCAAATTTAAAATCCTTAGCTTGTTCAACTGTCATCTCAATATTCTCAGTTTCAGTCTTAACAGGGAAACCTCGAAAATCGGAATGAATCGCAGTACAATACCCCAACGGATGTGTGGTACTTACAATCCAGTCATAGTAATTGCCATGCATCCATGTCAGCCATAACGGAGTATCTTCCGAATCAGGAATAATATAGGGACGCACATTATTGTACCGGGAATTACGGGTAACAGCCTCAACGGCAACCACATCTCCCCCATCATTCAGCATATATTTCTGTATCTCATATTTCCGTCCATATTTGCCTTCTACGGGAACAGAACAATAAATCACATTTGTCTGTGCAGGATCAATAGTCATTCCGCCACTGTAGCACTTCTCGATATAAGAACTTTGATGAAAATGTCCGCCGGCATGAGCCAGAAAGTTCTTTTTCCATTCTTTTCCTGTCCAGTGGGCATAATAATAATTGTGTGAGGTTTTGTCTTCACTGATACGAACCATGGCAATAACAGGATTCCCCGGTTTGTCGATGGCTATCTGCCATACCCAGTCACGCTCTTCAGGACTATCTACCACCGTATAAGGATACTGTTCTACATACTCACTTCTTTTATTTATCTGAAACGGGCCATCGGCTATGGTCGAAAGCACATTTCCCTTCACATCTTCCAGTTGCAAAGTGTGTATATCGATATAATTGAAATATAAGAAATTTGGACTCTCCTGATCAGGATGTCCTGTAGTATAAGTGAAAAGAATCTTATCTTTTCCATTCGACGTATATTTGGCATAGGGACGCGCTCCGGTAGACTGTACCAATTGGTAAGGTCCCCACTCCACGTTTATATTATCTTTTTTATCCGGTAGGGATAACTTGGCAATCGTAGGATGCCAGCCTATTCCACGCCAGCAAAGATAGATGTGATCCGGATCATCGGAAAGAATAAAGGGAGAAGGATAGGTGGTGTTATTCTCAGTGATAATTTTCTTCTCTTCTCCTAAAGTTGTAATGTCACCCGGTTCCCGCGAGATGCGATAGTAAAAACAACGTTCATCCGTATGGCGCGAATAGAATATCATGACACGCTCATCAGGCAGTATCAGGAAAGTCGGGTTATCATGATCATCCGGCTGGAAGCAGGAACGGATAAGGACTTCTTTCTGCTGCTTTTTATGAAAATCATATTGCATGGCTTTTATATTTCCATGAGTATCAATGTAGCCGATATAGGTTCGGTCTATACTGCCATCTTTACTTTTATAATGCAAGGCACGAGGATCGGCAAACCAACACCAGGCACCTTTATCCGTCACCTGATATCCTTCATTGACGATAGGCGCATCTTCGATGAAACGTACCATTTCACAAGCAGCCAATAAGAAAGCACCTACACCAAAATTGGCAGTAGAATTAGCATCCACCACTTGTCCGGGGATAGCTTTCTCACCAATAGGTTGTACATAGCCTACATGCCCATTCGGTTGCAAAGCCACTGTAGCAAGATATTCCCATGCTTTCAATACTACCGGTTCATAAGTTTCTCTATCCAATAAATCATTATTGACGCCCCACAGCAGACCATAGGTGAAGAAAGCAGTTCCACTGGTTTCTGGCCCGGGAGCATGTTGCGGATCGAGCATGCTTCGGGTCCAATAGCCTTCCGGTTGCTGACAGGCGACTACAGCTTTAGCCATTGTCCGAAAACGGTCGACATATTCTGACCGGTATTTATCATCTTGAGGCAAGTCCTTCAGCACTTTGGCCAATGCAGCCAGTACCCAGCCATCACCACGCGCCCAAAAGTCCTTTTTACCATTTACACTTTTATGTTTAGGATAGACATACTTCGCATCACGATAATACAGACCAGCCTCTGCGTCATACATAATGCTATTGGCATATTCCCAGTACTCATGCAGCTTCTCCAAATAAAGCGGATTTCCGGTCACCTTATACAGTTTAGTCATAACGGGCATCACCATATAGAGTCCATCAGCCCACCACCAATAATCGGAGCGATCGGTACTCATTTCATATTCCATAACCTCGCGGGCACGGGCTATTTTCCGTTCGTCAGGCTCCACAGTATAAAGGTCGATATATGTCTGAAAACACACCTGATAATCGCCAAACAGAACATATTCATTACTTTCACCATAGCCGGATTTCCATTTAGACTTATCTTTGCTTCTGGCTCCCATCCACTGATTATGCCCAGCCCATGCTTCAGAATAATTGTAGTAAGCGGTATCCCCTGTCAGAAAATAAGCTTCCATGTTTCCGGTATGATAGGCAGCATGATCCCAGAATGACCAACTATGTTTAGGATGCGTAGTTTGCCAGTATCTGTTCACTTTATGGATAATACCGGACACATCGGACACCTTCGGAAGTTCGGTTGCTGCACACGGAAAATATCCGGAACAAAAAATAAGAGTCAGAAAAGCAAAAAACAGTCCTTTCATTGTTATTCTATTCATACTTGATTCTATATTGATTGATACAAATGAAAACGGGGTGATCTCAAGAAAAGAACGATCACCCCGTTCCTTATAATACCTATTGAAAAAATGCGAATTTACTACTCAGAAGAGCCGAAGCCCAATTTAGTTAGACAGGTTATCTTCGTCGGCTACAGCCTCCTGCCAGTTTCCCCACATCGGCACACTGTCATCATATTTGTCATAGCCATAATTCTGGCGTAGTTTTCCCAAACGATTGGCATCAATAGCTGATTGTGGAATAGGCAAATACAGATTACGCTTGTCAATGGTATATTTATGGTTCTTCACAATCAACTCCGGATTTTTATTATAGAATTCATTGTAATGCATAATGCGTTGATACCAATAACTTCCACCATTCGGGTCTGTACCTTCCTGTTTATCATAAGTATTCACATCATACGTATTTCCCCATTCATCCGGTTTTCCGCTTAGGGCAAGGCAATAAGACACACGACTCAATTCAAGATAGCGCCATTCTTCCAGATACAATTCACGTGCACGCTCATCCATGATATCTCCAATGGTTACAGTTGTGTAAAGCTGTTTGCACTGAGCTCTCTCCCTCACTTTGTTTACATCCAGAGCAGCACCGGCAGGATCGCCATTATAAAATTTTGCTTCAGCACGCAGCAAATAAGCCTCTGCCAGACGGTAGCAATACCAGTCGGCTATGCCACTTGTAGTGGAGCTGCTGGAAGCGCCATTGAACTGTGTACTACTTTCTTTCGCCTCGGCATTCTGGTCCATTAAATAGATTTTATAGTGAGGCCATCCGAACCAATCACGGATTGTATCCTTACACCAAGACTTCTGAAGATACTGACCATAATATTTGGAAGAAGGATTATTGACCCTGACAGAATCCATCATCATCCAGTTTCCACTCTTTGTACTGCGTCTCAAATCTCCCTCATCATCTACTCCATTCACTTCCCACATACCATATTGAGAGTAATAAGTAGGGTGCAAATAACCTGTACCACGACCTATGGAGCGATTATAGTCATATTTAGAGTCATAATTCTTATCGCTACGAGCAAAACTTTTCACAGCTTGTACTCCATTAGGGTCCAATAGATTACTCTTGTCATCCCACAATGGACCCAGAGCACGCATTGTATTGAAAGCAACAAAAGAATTCGATGAACCGATACCGCGATTAGGCATACCCAGTATCACTTCTTTATTTTCGGCTATCAACTTATTTTCAGGTCGGTGCAAATCCCAGATCACATTGCGTTGAATAGGCCACGTTTCTGTATTGAAAGGAGTGACAAAAGTACCAAAGGTATTCGTCATCAACGAATAACCGGAGTTATCTATCACTTCATTCAGCTGCTGAATAGCCTTCTCCCACTGTCCGGTTGCCAGATAAAGTTTAGAAAGTAACATGCGGCAAGCTCCCTTATTGACCAGACCGATCTCTTTCATATCCTTTTGTTCCGGAACCCACTGTACGGCAAATTCCATATCCTCAACCATCTTCGCAAGAATGGCCTCACGGGAAGTTGTTTTATAGTCGAACTTCGGACCTTCTATAATCTTTGTCACCAATGGGACATCCTTAAACATAAAGACCAATGACAAATAACGATATGCCCGATGAAAATAAGCCCAACCAATGTATTTATTTCTGGAAGCTTCGTCCATATCCTTAATTTTGCCGATATAGCTGGTTATTGTATTAGCTGATTTTATACCTGTATAAGTTTCACCCCAGAAATACGAGAACTGATTCACTTCGCTGCCTCCGCCGCCCATTCCGTCCGAAGGAGTCAGGCGTTCGGATGGATCTGCCCAGATAGTACTCTGATCTGTTTTTCCGGCAACAGCTAAATCGGTATGCATAAACAATGTATAGAAAGGAGTTACCAGATTGGCAGCTTGATAATAGGTCCAGTAATTGCGCAAGTGTCTATCCAGCGTAGCTACAACAGAGCGCAATCCGGCTTCAGTAGTAAAGGTTTGTTCAGGTTCGTAGAATGAAAGCGGGTCCGGTTTCAGGAAGTCTTCTGAACAAGAAGAACACAACACACCGACAGCAACCATACCTATCAATGCTATATTTTTTATCTTTTTCATATCCGTTATGTAATTAAAGAGTTAAAGTTAATCCAATATTAAAGGTTCTCGGAGCCAAACCACCGGTTTCAGGGTCCCAGTATTTCCAGTCTTTAGCCCAGACTGCAACATTCTTGATGCTTCCGCTAATAATCGCCTTTTCTATACTCCAGCGTGAAATGAACTTCTTGGGCAGTTTATAGGCAAGTGAAATGTTGTCCAGACGAATGAATGAACGGTTATGTAATTTGCCCGGTGTAGTCACTCCCGACGGACCTTGTGCATCTAAGCGTCCATATTCATTGGTCGGATTATCTACAGTCCAATATCCCTTCTTAGCATATACATTCTGACCATTCGTCACTTTTGAGCCTGCATTATCTTTATTCAGGTAATCTGTTTCCAGACTCTTATGCCCCATCTTTGAATAAATATTGAATGAGAAAGTTAGATCTTTGAAGAAAGTAAATTCATTACGCATAGACCAATTCACTTTCGGACTGCTTTGTCCCAGGAATTGCTTGTCATCATTGTCATACACGATAGTAACACTACCGTCTGCATTTACTTTATCATTATCAGGATTGTTCCATACCTTAGGGTCACCCGGACGCTGTCCATACTTGGCAGCTTCTTCCACTTCATCTTTCTGCCAGATACCGGTTACTTTATAATCCCAGATAGCCCCAATAGGCTGTCCGATAAACCATTTATTGGAAATATCATCTCTTTCTTTAGTACCTATTACTTCACCTTGAGCATTAAGCACATTTTCATACTCATAATACAGATGCTTGATTTCATTCTTATTAAATGAAAATCCTATCGTAGTATTCCATTCCAGCACATCATTTTTAATATTTGTTGTACTTAATGAGATTTCCACACCACGGTTCTGCACCTCTCCCAAGTTCGTAGTGACTGAACCAAACCCAGAAAATCCGGGTAAGGACTGATTCATAATCATCTGTGTAGTAGGCATGTGATAATACTCAACACTACCACTGATACGGTTATTCAGGAAGCCAAAATCTAAACCAATGTTCCAAGCAGTGGTCTTTTCCCATTGCAGATGCGTATTGGCCAGACGGTTCATTGTAAAGTAACGATATTCTGTCGTATTACCACTTGCGTCTACATAACCATAAGTACCTCCGGTACCTGAGCCCAGGTCGGCAAGAGCAATGTAGGGATTAGCCAATGAACGGTTACCATTCTGTCCCCAGGAAAATCTCAGTTTACCGAAACTCATCGGTTCCCAATTGAAAAATTTCTCATTTGTGAAAGTCCATCCGAAGGCGGTTGAATAGAAAGTTGCACGCGGATTGGAAGTACCAAAAGCTGAATAACCGTCGCGGCGTATAGAGCCGGTAAACATATATCGGTCATCATACGAGTAGAACAGGCGTGCAAGCATACCGTCAGCGGTTTCATGTCCATCATCCGAACTGAAAGCGCTGGATTCTTTGTCACCTGCTTTTACATAATGGAAGCCCAAGGCATCAGTCGGCTGTAAGTTGTTGGCACTCAAATTGTCACCCCATGAACGTCGTTCTTCAGCTTCCTGTACTAGTGTCACTGTAAAATGGTGCTTCTCAAGAAAAGTTTTATCCCAAGTCAAAGTGTTGTTCAGTGACCAGTCAAAACGCTTACCATTGTTACGGCTTGCCGACCCTGCCCGTCACAACCGGGTCTTTATTTGCTTCT
>OASX01000314.1_pt1 | contig 51714 bp, 39 predicted proteins | sample 1516531 | NCBI WGS metagenome assembly OASX01 (sample SAMEA2579911, study PRJEB22360) | human gut metagenome | biome: human gut; feature: human-associated habitat; material: faeces | place: Denmark | collected 2008/2010
TTTACATCCGGCGGGAAAACGGAGTAGGTGTGGTCATTCACAGGAACGGCAGGGTTGGCCCACCACAGGAAGGTCTGGGGCAGGTCTGTATTGTTGTAGAGCTGTCCCTTGATCTCTATGTACGCCTTCCCCGGATACAGGGTAATGGCTGCCATGCCCTTTGTCCCGTACATTTTGTCAATCTCGCTGACGAATACCGTGCAGGAGCCGTCAGGGTTTTCCCTGGTGGTATAGTCTACCGGGGAGTACGTGGACGGACGGTGGTGCTGGGGCCAGTTAAACTCGATTCCGCCGGAGATCCAGGGTCCTGTCAGACCCACAAGGGCCGGTTTGATCACATGGTTGTAATAGACAAAATCGTACCCGTTGGTTTTGTCCAAGGCGCGCTGGATGCGCCCGCCCAGTTCGGGAAGGATCATGACCTTCAGATATTCATTTTCCAGATAGACGGCGTGATAAGTTACGTCTTCTTTGGTATCGGATATCTTTTCTGTTACAGGGAGGGGATAGACCTTTCCGGTGCTGCCCTGGTAGGCCCGTTTCTCAATGAAAAGAGGGCTTTTTTCGGGGGGATAGACTTTATAGGTGGGGATAACACAGGGGGCTTCCCAGATTTTAACTTGTGATTTTAGTGACATATGTTTGACTCCTTTATTTTTGATAAGGCGGAGGGTCTGAAAGGTATCCGCCGTTCCATTTGTTCTGCCATTATTTTACTATCCTGCCTGTTGAATAGGAATATCATATTCTGGTTATTGATGGACAATATTACAGTGATGTATGTGGAAAAGCAGTGATTTTGGGCTGTTAAGGATCAACTGATGTATGATATTTTGGAATGTTCAATATGTGAATGAGGTATTGCAAAATAACAGATTGCATTATATACTGATAATAACGAAAAGATATTTAGCGTATTTTAATTGAATTTATAGAAAGTTCATTTGCCCTGTTACCCTCTTTGTGATATTCTGGAATCAACAAATCGCCGCAACAGGCAGCATGTATATTTATCTATCTATTCCGGCCATTCGGCCAGTTGATTTCCGGGAAATAAAAATGATATAAGGAGGAAAAATGGGAGTAAAGGATGATAATATTACGCCGTATTTTGATAACCCCCAGGTGTTCTGTGATTTTATGAACGGTGCGGTTTTCGGAGGGAAACAGGTATTGAGGCCGGAGTATGCAGAGCGGCTTCCGAGAGAAATGATCCATCAGCTTCCCTGGGAAACCGATGGCAGATCCAATAAAAAAACCTTGATAAGAGATACGGTTAAACAGGCATACTTTCATACGATGTATGTGATCTTCATCTGTGAAAACCAGAGCGAAATACATTATGGGATGCCGGTGCGCATGCTTTTATATGATTCTGTTCAGTACGGAGACCAGATGAAGAAAATACAAAAAGAAAACAGGAAAGCGGGAAATCTGAAAACACCAGCAGAGTTTTTGTCAGGGCTTCATAAAGGGGAACAGCTCATGCCGGTGGTAAGTATTGTTTTCTATTATGGGGACAGGCCCTGGGATGGTCCGCTCACAGTGGAGGAGATGATCCGGCTGCCGAATGGTGCGGCAGAGTTAAAGGAGTATTTCCCCCAATATAAAGTACATCTGATCGATCCAAGGAATATAGACCCGAGTAAATTTCCGGGTGATTGGAGACTGATACTAGAAACTTTAAAGTGCGGAAACCATAAAAATGACCTTCAAAGATATGTAGAAAATCATAAAAAAGAACTGGAGGAATTGTCTGCAGAGGCCAGCAGAGCGTTACTTACAATGCTGGGGCAGGATATTGATGCAAATGAGGGGAAGGAGGGAATCACAGTGTGCAGGGCATTAGAAGAGTTAAAAGAGGAAGGAAAGACAGAAGGCAAAATAGAAGGAAAAATGGAGGAGGAAGTCAATATTATTCGCAAAATGCTGAATAAAAGACTTACGGCAATAACGATCTGTCATTGGCTTGATGCGGAAGAGGGATTTGTAAAGAAAATTGCAGAACTGCAGGATAGACATCCTGATTACAGTGATGCACAGATTTTGGAAGAAATCTCTCACATCTTATTGAGCAAAGATCAATAAGAGTTATTGTTCATACGCCACTGTCCCGCGAGGTGTTTTCAGGCCGATGGTATTTTCAAAAACGCTCTGGTGTGATACTATATTGTAATGAATATATTTGAACAGGAAATTACCGAAGAAAGAAAAAGAGACGGATTTAAGGGAGAGCGGATGGTGGTGCTTCCCACAGAGGCGTTTCAGGAATATGTGGAGCATCCTCTTGTGCGGAGGCTGTTTCTGACTGATGTGGGATTTTTCCCCTGTGCAACACATCATTACAGGGAAAGAAGGGATGGAATAGAGGAATACATTTTCATATATTGTACTGCGGGAAGCGGGATCATATATGTAAATGATAAAAAGTATGTGATACACGAGAATGAAGCCTTCTGCATACCCAGATACTGCGGACACAGGTATTACGCCTGTGAGGAGGACCCATGGAGCATTCTGTGGGTGCATTTTAAGGGGGAGGATGCAAAATACTTTCCTCTTGAGGAGTGCAGGACAGTGACATTCAATTCAGATAACGCCACCAACCGCATGATGTTTTTGTTTGAGCTGCTGTTCCGTGTGCTGGACGGGAACTATACGCTCGGGAATTTTATCTACATATCCCAGGTACTTTCCCTGATACTGGCTGAGACATATAACAGGGAAAAGCACCATACCACCCTGGAACAGAACCGTCACGTGACAAATGTGGTACGCTATATGTACAAACACCTGCATGAGGAGCTGACCCTTCAGCAGATCGCAGAGGAGTTTGAGTTATCGAAAAGTTATCTGAATGTGATTTTCAGAAAATACACACAGCATGCACCAATGGATTTTTATATCAGCCTTAAGATGAAGGAGGCCTGCAAGCTGCTTCGTTCCACAAATCTCTATATCTATGAGGTGGCTCAGCAGCTTGGGTATCAGGACCAGTATTATTTTTCAAGAATTTTCAAAAAAGTAGTGGGGATTTCCCCTAAGGAGTATAAAGACAGTGAATATATCCATTACAAGGAGTGACACTGCAATATAGTGCATGAAAAAGAGATATAAAGCATTTCATGTACGGGCGGCTGCATTTATACTGGGGTGGAATGAATGATATCTGAGGGAAGGAGCCGTTATGAGTTACACCTACAATAAACACTTTCTTATGAAAGACGGAAAGCCATGGCTTCCGGTTATGGGGGAAATGCATTACAGCCGTTACAGAGAGGAACTTTGGGAGGAATCTTTATATAAGATGAAGGCGGGAGGGATTGATATCCTTGCTTCATATGTCATATGGATTCATCATGAGGAGGGTGAGGGGGAATTTGATTTTACAGGGTGCAGGAATCTCAGAAAATTCCTGGAACTCTGCCGTGCAGCGGGATTGACAGTCTTTCTGCGCCTGGGTCCATGGGCTCACGGGGAGGTGAGACAGGGAGGGTTTCCGGACTGGCTGCTGCAAAAAGGGATACCGCTCCGCTGTAATGACAGTAGATATCTGAAGTATGTAGAACGTTTCTGGAGAGAAGTCTATGAACAGACAGAGGGATATTTTTACGAGGACGGCGGACCGGTCATAGGTGTGCAGATTGAAAATGAGTATGGGCATGTGGGAGGCCGGACAGGGAAGGAAGGCGAGAATCATATGCGTACATTAAAAGAGCTTGCTGTCAGAATTGGTTTTCGGGTCCCTCTGTATACTGCCACAGGCTGGGGTGGTGCGGTAACAGGCGGAATGCTTCCGGTTATGGGCGGATATTGTGATGCGCCGTGGGATGAACGTCTTACAGAACTGGAAGCAAATGATAATTATGTGTTCAGCGGGAAACGAAATGATGAGATTATTGCCAATGATTATCACACAGGGAGTGAGCTGACCTTTGATGTATCCGACTTTCCGTATGTGACTGCCGAACTTGGGGGCGGGCTTCAGGCAACACATCACAGAAGACCATTGGTCAGCGGCAGAGATATCGGTGCCATGTCCCTTGTGAAGCTGGGATCAGGGGTAGCTCTTATGGGATATTATATGTATCATGGGGGCAGTAATCCTAAAGGGAGATATTCCACTCTGCAGGAGAGCAGGGAGACAGGCTCTCCCAATGACCTGCCGGTGATCAATTATGATTTCCAGGCGCCTCTTGGACAATACGGTCAGATTTCCGATGCTTACAGGGAAATAAAACTGCTTGCATTGTTTCTGCGGGACTTCGGAAGTGATATGACAGTTCTGGGAGAAGAAATCCATCCGGCTGACGTGGATCCGGAAGACAAAAGTACGCTCAGGCTGGCATGGAGGCATGATGATACACATGGATATGTATTTTTCAATAATTATCAGCGAAGAAGGGTGATGGAGGGGCATACGCAGGTGATTCTGGAGGGAATATGTAGAGAACCTGTTCGTTTTCCACCGATCGATATCCCGGCGGGAACTTATGGATTTTTTCCGTATCATATGAAACTGGACGATACTGAATTAATATATGCTACTGCAGTGCCTCTTTGTCTTTTGAACGGGGAGGAGAAATATTATGTGTTTTACGGAGAAGGGAATCCGTCTTTTAAATGGAGAGATGGAAAAAAAGCAAGGATCATCCAAATAAGCAGGGAAGATGCGCTAAAAGCGTGGAAAGTTGTTATGGACAGGGAATACCTGTTTCTGTCAGAGGGATTTGTGTGGGTTCAGGACGGAAATGTCTGCGTGACAGGAGGCAGAAAAACCAGGATAAAGTGCTTTCCGAGGCCATCATTTAAAATACCGGGATTCGAAGAATGCTGCATGGAGGGTATTTTTACAGTTTATAAAAGAGATATACCCGGCAGGGGTACTGCGGTCAGTTTTTCTTTGACAGAGGCTGGTGAGGAATACTGTATATATGAAATACAAATGCAGTACGGACAGGGAATTCTGGATGCTGTGGTGAGTCTGGAATACGCGGGTGATTCCCTGGATGTATATTTAGATGGGGAGCTGATAAATGACCATTTTTTCAACGGTAAACCGGTTAAACTGAGTATGCGGTATTTTGATTTTCCTGAGAGTATCAAGGTGAAAATATATCCATTGAAAAAGAATGCACCTTGTTACCTGGAGAAGCGGCCTGAGTTTTCAGGGGATAAAATCTGCGTATTAAATGCAGTTACGGTGAGAGACGAGATCAGGTAAATGACAGGAGAGGGACTTCCATAAATTGGAGGTCCCTCTCCTGTTGTCAGAACAGCCATATGATTATAAAATAAAATTCGGAGAAATAAACAAAAGTAAAGATGCACAAAGAAAGTCGGGAATTGTCGGCGTAGATAGGAAAATAGTCCATCAAATAGAAGGATGTGTCATTTTGTTTATATGCAGTTATGCTATACTACTTTTATGATATTTAATATTTTCCGCAGCCGTAACAGATAATCATGTTTATCTTTCGGCAAAACCAATAAGGGCCCTGGTGTTTGGAAGATATTTTAGAAGGTACTCAGTACAAATGGTCTATGGAAGGAAGTAGAAAGGGGAATTATATGAAACGAAAATTATTAGCAGTTTTACTTGCGGCCGCGATGGTTGTGCCGACACTCACTGCATGCGGAAGTAACGGAGATACAGGAAAAGTAGAAGATAGTGCATCAAAGGAAAAAAGCGGAGATGAGGAAGTAACCCTGACTATCTGGGATTGGGATGAAGCACATCTGAATCATATGACAGAATGGTATCATAAAAAACATCCCAATGTGAAATTTGAAACTCTGGTTGTAGGTACTGCGGATTACATGCAGAAGCTCCAGAGTGCGCTTGCGTCAGGAAGCGGTGTACCGGATATCATTCTGGGAGAGATGGGTTTCAGAGGAAAGGTCTTTGACCTGGGAATCACGGAGGATTTATCAAAGGAACCGTATAATGTAAAGCCGGATGATATGTTTGATTTTGCAGTAGAGCTACAGAGTGGTCCGAACGGAGAATTGTATGGAGTGGAACAGCAGATCTGTCCAAGTGGTTTTGCCTACCGCAGGGATCTTGCAAAGGAATATCTGGGAACAGATGACCCTGCAGAGCTTGCAGAGATGATATCTGACTGGGATAAAATGCTGGAAGTAAGCAAACAGGTAAAAGAGAAGAGCGGCGGCAAGGTAACTACTCTTCCGGGAATTTCTCTGCTGATGATTGAAATCTTATACAGCCAGGGAGTCAGTGATTATATTGACGGAGACAATATCAACCTGACAGACCGTTACCAGGAGATGTTTGAGATTGCCTCTAAATTTAATCAGGCCGGTGTTCTGGGCAACCAGGAAAGAGAGACACCTGCGCTGAATTCAGGGTTTGCATCCGGTGAGTTTATTTTCTATCCATGTGCGCCCTGGAGCTGCAAATGGAGTATTGCAACTAATGATCCGGAAGGTTCCGGACGCTGGGGCCTGACAAAAGCGCCTGGTGATGGTTTTACATGCGGCGGTACTTCTGTAAGTATTTATTCAGGAAGCGAAAATAAAGAGGCAGCCTGGGATTATGTCAAAGAGGTTTATTGTGACGGAGAAGGCGTGGAGGAAGCATTTAAACAGTTTGGTTTTATGACAGGATTTAAAGCGCCTTATGAGGATGAGAATTCGTATTTCTTTACGGAAAAGGGTCAGTATGATGAATTTTTCGGCGGACAGAACCTGGCAGATTATTTTATCAATGAGATAGCGATCAAGACTGTTGGACAGGTACAGACTAAAAATGAGTCTTTTGTGAAATCTGCCATGACAGCTGTGGCTTCACAGATGGCAAATGACACGTCCATGAGTGCGGATGAAGCAATGGAGTTATTAAAGAGCGAAACACAGACTTTAATTCCTTCTGCAACGCTTAAATAATAACAGGTGATTATAGGAGGCTGCCGTAGCGAGAACGGCGGCCTCATGTTTTAAAAGGAAAAGAGGAGGAATCCATTGGTGAGAAAAAAAGACAAAGGCTTAAAAAAGGGGAATAAATGGCCGTATTTATTCTGTCTGCCCTTTTTAGCGGCATATTTTATGTTTAATTTATTTCCCATGCTTTATTCGTTCCAGCTCAGTTTTTTTGACTGGAACGGTGTGGGAGTGAAAAAGTTTGTTGGTATCCAGAACTATATCACATTGTTCACAAAAGATCCGTTATTCCTGAAATCCCTTGGGAATACCATAGTCTTAATGGTGTTTTCTACACCCATAACTGTATTTTTAGGAATGATGGTAGCGTACCTTCTCTTTGATATTGGGAGAGGAAAACGGTTTTACCAGACAGTTAATTTTTTCCCATATATCACAACACCGGTTGCCATCGGTTTTATTTTCTCATATCTGTTTGACTGGCAGTCAGGATACATAAATAAACTGCTGGTAGGCCTGGGAGTCATCAGTGAACCGGTGTATTGGCTGCAAAGTGTCGCAGCATCCAAGGCTATTGTAGTTATTATGGTCGTATGGAGGTACCTGGGATATTACATGACCATTTATCTGGCTGCTATGACATCTATGCCGGCAGAGGTATATGAGGCTGCAGCAGTGGATGGAGCGACCAGATTCAAAATGTTTACGAAAATAACAGTACCCATGCTGAAAAATACAACCATGTTTTTGATTGTGACTTCCATTATCGGGGGACTGCAGATGTTTGAGGAGCCGAAGCTTCTGTTCAGCGGATGGGCGAGCATTGGCAACGGACAGACAGGAGGTCCCGGAAATACAGTTCTGACAACTGTGTGGAAGTTCTACAATGACGCATTTAACATGGATTCAAAATTGGGATACGGCTCGGCGATTGCGTACTCCCTGTTTGTATTTATCATACTGTTTTCTATTATAGGATTTAAGATTACGAAAGGAAGGGGCGGTGAAGATGAATAGAGGGAAGAAAATATTCCATGCGGGTCTGAAGCAGGGACTTTTGCTGCTCATGACGTTTGTTATGTTTTTTCCGCTGTATATAGTGTTTATCATGGGTACTTATTACAGCGAGGATATTTTTAAAGGGCTCCCGATCATTCCGGGCAGCTATCTGCTTGAAAATCTCAAAACAGTTTTTGCCAATAATTATTTTCAGGCATATATCAATTCCATTTTTGTTTCCGTTGTATCTGTTATCCTGAGTGTTCTGGTTTCCTCCATGATAGGGTTTGCGCTGGCAAAGTATAAGTTTAAAGGCAGAAATGCAATCTTTACCTTTATTCTGGCTATTATGATGATACCCGGACAAATAGCCATGATTGGATATATGCTGGAAATGAGAAAACTGGGATTGATCAATACTCTCTTTCCATTAATCTTTACATGGGCGGCACACCCTCTGGGGGCATTTCTGATGACACAGTTTATCAAGGATTCTGTACCTACAGAACTTTTGGAATCAGGACGTTTGGATGGATGTTCTGAACCGGGGCTGTTTTTTAAGATTGTAGTTCCCTGTATCAAACCGGGATTTTTGACATTGGCTACCCTGGTATTTTTGTGGTCATGGAATAACTATATACTTCCGTTGATTTTAGTCAACAGACAGGAAATGTTCACCATTCCGTTAATGGTTTCCACTCTTTCCAACCAATTCAGGAGTGATTACGGAGCAATCATGTGCGCATTGTCCCTTTCGGTCCTGCCAATGATCGTTATATTCAGCTTATGCTCAAAAACCTTTATTAAGGGTATAGCGGCTGGGGCAGTGAAGGGATGATCTATATCGGTATACATGCGAAACCTGTACGAAGAAGAGAAAAATGGAGGATTTTATAATGGCAAGAGAAGTAATTAACTTATGTGAATGGAACTTTAGCCTTGGAGATACGGCAGAATGTCTGGAACATGGCAGAAAAGTATCTGTTCCCCATACATGGAACATTGAGGAGGGAACAGAGGATACATGGGGAACAGGCTGGTATGAATATGTGTTTACGGCTCCGGGAGAATGGCAGGGGAAAAGGGTACAGGTATACTTTAAGGCGGTGTACCATGATGCCGAAGTGTATTTGAATGGAACCAAAGTGGGAGAGCATATAAACTCAGGATACACACCCTTTGCATTTGAATTGACAGAAGCGCTTGTACTCGGAAAGGAAAATCGCCTGACAGTCAAAGTAAATAATGAGTTCACAGACAGTATGCTTCCCTGTAAAAGAAGTTTTGACTGGGCAAATGACGGCGGAATTATCAGGGGTGTGGAGCTTTTGGTGACAGGAGAACACTTTATTAAATCACATATCATTACGTCCAGGCCGGTCATCACTGCTGAGGGAAAACGCCAGGACCAGGGATACGGTGTATTTTCAGTCTGTGCGGAAATCGACGGCAGATGGGAGCAGGATACAAAGCTGGAGCTTACATGGGAGCTGTATGAGGGATGCGACGGCAGAGAGAAAAAGATTCTCTGCGGAACGGAGACCTGTGCTGGCGGGAGCGTGGAGATTTCACCGGCAGTCCTTTCGGATATTCGGTACTGGCATTTTGACAGACCGGAATTATATACTGTTAAGCTGAAGCTCGGAAACGGGAAGGAGTATGAAGACAGTATAGAGACAGTTTTTGGATTTCGGGATTTCCATGTACAGGGCAGTAAATTCATTCTGAATGGAGAACCGGTAAGACTGTGCGGCACAGAATGGATGCCCGGATCAGATCCGGCATATGGCATGGCAGAGACAAAAGAGCAGTTGGAAAAAATGCTGGTGTGTCTGAAGGAAAGCAACTGCATCTTCACGCGTTTCCACTGGCAGCAGGATGATATTGTCTACGACTGGTGTGACCGCCATGGTATGCTGGTACAGGAAGAAATCCCTTACTGGGGAAGAGACCCTGAGACTGCAGGAGAACAGCAGTGGAAGATTTTCAGACAACAGATTGAGGAGATGATAAAAGCACACAGAAATCACCCTTCCATAGCAGCTTGGGGTGTTGGAAATGAGCTTGATGCACAGGCGCCGGAGACAATCCAGTATATAAAAAATGCGGTGGCATATACACACGAACTGGATACAGGCAGGACGGCCAACTATGTGAGCAACAGTTTTTTTCAGGATGCGGCTAAGGATGGGACTACAGACGGAGACATCATGATGATCAACGATTACATAGGTACCTGGACAGGAGAACTGGACCAGTATGAGGAGCTGGAAAAAATGGTTCTTGCCAATCCGGATAAGCCTATGGTACCGTCCGAATTTGGCTTGTGTGAGCCATTCTGGAAGGGCGGAGATGAGCGGAGGAAAACTATTTTCCTGGAAAAGATGGAGTCATACCGCCATTTTCCGCAAATAGCGGGTACCATCAATTTCTGCCTAAATGATTACAGAACCCAAATGGGAGAAGACGGGGAAGGAAAGTGGAAGAAAAGGATCCACGGCTCTACTGATTTATGTGGTGTTCCAAAACCTTCTTATGAAACAGTACAAAAGGAGTGCGCTCCGTTTTCTATAGAATGGAAGGCAGGGAGGGCTGCCATCAGATGCAGAAAGGATCTGCCCTGTTACGAGATGAGAGGATATTATGTGGAATGGATGAATGCCGGTAAAGAGGTATGCGGCAGAAGCAATATTCCGGATCTGAAACCAGGAGATGAATGGATAATAGATGCAGACTGCAGCAGTGTTTCTGTTTACAGAGGAAATGGTGACAGGTGCGGTACTTATAAAATCAACTGATACAGCAAAAAGATATCTGCCCGGCCGCGCTGGCCGGGCAGATATCTATTTCCAGTTATTTTCAATTTCTTCCCGGATGATCTGAATATATCTCCGGGCTTTCTGTACATTATTGTCAATCGTATAGATATCCCTCTGCGTGATTTCCATCTTACAGCCCCTGGCGGCGGTAAGGCTTCTGCGGATATATTTGCGGAAAGCCTCCTCGTCCAGATCCCTGCCGCTGACACCGAGGAAGGTAGCTGCAGGTTTTCTGTGATAGATGATACTGCTTCCTCGGAGGCGTTCGCCCATGAATTCTTCGTTGCACCATGGGGAGATGGAAACTTTGCGGAGATTTTTGAATTTGCTGATGCAGTTATCCCAGACCTTGTCCACAGGCTCGCAGCAGCCATAGGACAGAAGGCCGAACTGGGAACCGATTTTTTCGTAGCAAGGGAAGATGATCTCCTCAAACATTTTAGGGGAGATACTCAGTGTCTCCTGGGAGTCCATGTAGCCCCATACATCGCGGCGTGTCAGGTATCTTCCGTCCACAGTGGGCGTGTCCGGCAGTTCATGGTTGAATGCGAAGGTTCCCTGTCCCACGCTTTCGTACTCTGTGGTGGGCAGGATCAGATGGTTTTCTTCCAGCATATCGTAGTATGCAAGTGTGTCATCAGCGGCCTGATCCATGATTTTTTTAAAGAGATCAGGATACTGTGCCAGATTCAGCATCATATTTTCCATTCCCATGAGATGGATGATCAACTGTGTGGGGACACTGTAGAGGCAGTCCATTTTCATTTTTACCGGCAGGATATCACCGAACGTATCTGTGAGAAGCTGAAATTCCTGTTCGGTGCCCTCAATGTCCACAGAAAATCTGCTGGGTTTGATTTTATGGAAGTCATCTTCCAGGTCTTCGATCACAGGCAGAAAACGCATGCTGACACCGGAGGTATCTTCCTCCTCCCTGCCGGTGGCGAATTCTTTGTGCATGTCCAGGTCATACAGCTTGAATTCCGTATGATAACCCATCTCAAAGCGGTCAGGCGTTACCCGGTCATCGTCAAAGAGCTCCTGGTTTACAAAGTTCTGGTACAGCTCAAACTCTGTTTTTCTGGCAAATTCTCCGGTGCATTTTAAGCGTGGAGTAATGACCTCATCATTAAATCCCCATGACTCCAGAACAACCATGGGTGTTTCGCCCCGGAGGGCATTGTGGAGGTACCATTTTTCTTTCAGGATCTTGTTGCGCTCCTGACAAGCGAAATCCATCTGTTTTTTTGCTGTCTCCCGGAGGATTTTCCGGTCTTCGGCGCTTATCTCATATTTCATTTACATTCTCCTTTGCCTAGTGTATTCTTATAGTTATTCTATAAAAAACAAGGGAGAATTTCATCAGCGGCAGTTGACTTTCTATATAAAAAAATTGACATTTAGGAGGAGAAGGATGATAGAAAAAATATACTTCTGTGTTCCCACCACAGCCGCCTGCAGAGAAGTGCTATATCCCCTGTGCCTTGGGGATTTTACATACGAAAGGGATTACCATATTGCCAGAAATGCATACGACAGCTACCTGTTTTTTTTCGTGCGGGAGGGGAAAGGATATCTGGAATTTGACGGCAGGAAGTATCATTTAAGCAAGGGACAGGCATGTCTCATAGACTGCTATCAGCCCCACGCCTACGGCTCGGACAGCGGATGGGAGATAGAGTGGATCCATTTTGACGGCAGATGCGCCGGAAGCTATTATGATATGATAGTAAAACAGAGCGGCAACGTTTTTTCACTTACGGGAAAGCAGGCGGCGCAGGTGCTGCGGCCGCTCAGATATATGCTGGAGCTTCTGGAAAGTAAGATAACCTATAAGGAAATATGGATGGCAAAGTATATTACGGATATGCTGTCCTATCTTTTGGGACTGCCGGAATATACTTTGCCGTATACGGAGTCAATGACCCCGTGTGAGCGGGCAGTATCCTATATACGGCAAAGATTCCGGTCCAATATTACGCTTCAAGAGCTGGCAGATCATGTATCCCTGGATGCCTCCTATTTTCTCCGACTTTTCAAACGGGAGACCGGCCTGACGCCCCATGCCTACATTGTGTCAGTGCGCCTGCAGCAGGCTGGATATTATCTTAAGACAACGGACAGGCCCGTAAAGGAGATAGCATATGCCTGTGGGTTCCAGAGTGTGAACAGCTTTTGCATTGCTTTTAAGAAGAATAAGGGGATGACGCCTACGCAGTATAAGGAGAGGCAGTAGCGCTGTCTGTGTAAAAAGAGATTGCAATGTTTGCGGTACCCATGATAGACTGTTAATACGGTTTAGCCATATACAGGGTTGCAGCCTCCCTGACTGAAAAGAAGGGAGGTGGTGTGAAAATGACAGTTTTTGAAGCTATATCATTAATGATATCTTTTGCTTTGTTTGTCGTAGCACTGCTTGCCTACATAGAGAGTAGAAACAAGCGGAAATAAAAAAGCCTACCCTGTTCCCCAAAACAAGGTAGGCGGAAGTCCCAAGGACTCCAATCATCCAATAAGGCTGCCACCTAAATGGATATGGCTAAACCTTTTTCTATACATAATATAGCATAGGTTATAAGAAAAAACAACGGAAAATCAATTGTTTTTCTTGGATTTAAAGATCCCGATAATCCATATTTATTTGAAATCTTATTACATGTTGTTTTTTTAACTCCCAAGCAGACTGTCTCCATTTCTATATTCCGTAACATTACTTATAATAATACAAAAAAATCAAACACAGAGATATCAAAAATCAATAACAGATAAGTGATTATCTTATTTTACAGGAGCAAATCAGTGCTCATGTCTGCCGCTGTCTGTATTTTTATCCAGATAGGACTGCATTTCGTCAATTTCTTTTTCCTGCTGTGTGACAATATTGTCGGCAAACCGGGTCAGCTCCTCGTCATCCGTGTATTTAAGGATGATCTCTGCCATATCCACTGCCATCTGGTGATGCATGGACATGCCCTGGGCAAATGCTGCCTCCAGGTCAGTGGTCTCAGCTGCTGTGTGGGAACTGTGGTGTGTATCCATCATGGCGCGGTATTCTTCCAGATAGGCCTCCTCCTTGTCGGAATCAGGGCTTTCCGCTTTCTCAAAGCGTTCTATCATGGTGTTCATCTGATCAATCTCTTTATTCTGGGCACTTATAATGTTTTCTGCCAGGCCTTTGAACTCTCCGCCTTTTCCGGCGTATTCCAGATAACTTTTTGACATTTCCACGGCTGACTGGTGATGGGGGATCATGCCGTGCAGAAAGTCAAGCTCAGCACTGCCGGTATTCTGGGCGCTGTCCATTTCCTCCATCATCTTGTCCATGATGGCATTTTCCTCCTTCAGATAATCCTCGGTGTTGGATTTACTGGAGCCGCATCCGGTCAGCAGAAGAAAGGCGGCAAGGGATACTGGGATAAGTTTACATAATTTCATTTCTGGCCTCCAATGGTTTGATTGATCGGAACTGTTCAGATGGCTGAAAAGTTACGATTTATTTTATAGTGTTGCCGGAAATGAGAAAAATAATGAATAGCATTTCACATTGACACCAGCCCGATTATCTGCAACAATCAATATAAGAATACAGGTCAAACCTGCTCATTACAGTTGTCTGAAATTACCACAGATAAAGGAGGGCAAACAATGCCGGAAAAGTATGAGGAATTAAAACAAAAAGCGCTTTCCTGCGGTTTTTCACACGTAGGAGATCTGGATGCATCCACGATTCAGGTGAGAAGTGAGGTCCGCAGCGCATGTGCGGAGAACAAATGTCAGCATTACAATAAGAACTGGGTCTGTCCGCCCGGATGCGGCACACTGGAAGAGTGCAGCGAGCAGATCCACAAATACGCCGGAGGACTGATCGTACAGACAACAGGGGAGCTGGAGGACAGCTTTGATATAGAAGGGATGCAGGAGCTGGGCGAGCGCCACAAGGAGGCATTCCACAAGTTTGCTGCGATGGTCCGTGAGGAATATCCCGGTGCTCTTGTTCTGGGAGACGGGGCCTGTGAAAACTGTAAGGAGTGCACTTACCCCGATGCGCCGTGCCGGTTTCCGGAGCGCCAGTCATCCGCAATGGAGGCCTACGGCATGCTTGTCAGTGAGGTGTGCCAGAAAAATGATATTCTTTATTATTACGGTCCGGGGACATTGACACTGGTTGGATGTATATTAGTAGAATAGAGGAAAATTTATGAATAAAGCAATGCACCTGGTATTGAAAGCGCTGTCTGACCCTGAGACGAAACTGGACCTGCAGAAATCCAGACGGATCATGAATCTGAAGATCCTGGATCCCTTCAAGCCCTTTTACCGGACACTGGACACGAAGATCTACAATGAAGGAAGGGAAGTGCCTGTGCGCATCTATTTTCCCAATGAGGAATCCTACGACACCGTGGATATCGAAGCCTTCCAGGAAAAGAATAAATCCCTTGATACAGGCAAAATGTCAGACAATATCTATCCGGTCATCCTCTACATACACGGAGGCGGATTTGTGACAGAGAGCGTGGAATCTTATAACCGGGTGTGTTGGAACCTGGCGAAAAACACGGCCCATGTGGTAGTGTCCATAGACTATCCTCTGGCACCTGAGCATAGATTTCCCACCCAGATAGAGGACTGTTATGCTGCGGCAAAGGCTGTGTTTGGAGACAGGACGATTTTAAATGCGGAACCTGACCAGATCACCCTGATGGGGGACAGCGCCGGGGGAAATATTGTTGCGGCTGTCTGCCAGATGGCCAGGGACAGAGGGGAATTTATTCCGAAAAGACAAATATTGATCTATCCCTGTGTCAATAATGATTATAGTGAGGAAAATGCGTATCCGTCTGTTCTGGAAAACGGCAGGGATTATCTTCTGACCAGACAGAACATGGCAGATTATCTGGATTTTTACCAGAGCTGTGAAGCGGACAGGCAGAACCCTTATTTTGCGCCTCTTTTGGCTGAGGATTTTTCAAACCTTCCAAGAGCCCTAGTGATCACAGGGGAACTGGACCCGCTGCGGGATGAGGGGGAGGATTATGCACGGCGGATGAAGGCAGCAGGCGTGGATGTGACACTGCACCGGATCGCGGACGGTATCCATGGATTTTTCCTGTTGGAACCCGTGTATTCCGCTGTGCGGGAGACGTATGATTACATCAATGCATTTTTAAAAAGTTAGGTTATGGAAAGTGAAGTGAGAGAATGGCCCATTTCAGCAGAAAAAAGTGGAGAACCCTGGAGAATACAGCAAAGATATTTCCTGCCACCAGCGGGAAGAAGGATGAGCGCGTCTTCCGGCTTTCCTGTCAGCTCACCGAAGAGATCGACCAGGTAAAGCTGCAGAAAGCCCTTGATCTGTGTATGGAGGACTACAGCCTTTTTCTCTGTGTCCTTCGCTGCGGCATTTTCTGGAATTATCTGGAGGAGTCGGAGCTTAAGCCTGTTGTCAGGGAGGAATACCGCCCGCCCTGCAGCCAGATCTATGTGAGAGACCAGAAAAATCTTTTGTTTGAGGTCACGTATTATAAAAAACGCATAAATTTCGAGACATACCATGCCCTCACGGACGGCACCGGGGCCCTTCAGTTCCTCAGAACCCTTGTGTACTATTATCTGATGGAGGCATATCCGGATAAGGTCACAGGCCCTGTCTCCCAGGTACAGGCAGATGCCACGGATGAGGAGATGGCAGAGGACAGCTTTGACAAATACTATTCCGACAAGGCGCTGGTGAAGGACATTCCGAAATACAAATCCCATCAGCTGAAATATCACCGCCTGGAATACGGCCAGATGAGACTTGTGGAGGGAATTGTGCCCACAGATGCCCTGATCCGGGCTGCGCGCAGTTTTCAGACTACCATAACCGTATACCTTACCGCTGTTTTTCTCTGCGCGGTTGCCATGGATATGAGTCCTAGACAGAAAAAACGCCCGGTGGCGCTCATGATACCTGTGAATCTCAGGAGTTACTTTCCCTCCTCCTCTGTGCGGAATTTCTTTGGATGGATCGATATCGGATATAATTTTTCCGAACAGAGTGAAAAGCTGGAGGATGTCATTGCGTTCACCTCGGATTTTTTCAAAAGGGAGCTGACGCCGGAGCGCATCGCAGCCCGGATGAACGGGTTTATGCGGATGGAGAAAAATCCTTTTATGCGCATTCTGCCCCTTCCCCTCAAACTGTGGGGCATGCAGGCCGGAGCTGCCTTTTCCACCTCCGCGGACACAGCCGTTTTCTCCAATATCGGAAAAATACAGATGCCCCGGGAGTGTGAACCCTATATCGACTGGTTTGACTTTTACACCAGCACACCTAAAATGGAGCTGTGTATGTGTTCCTGGAAAGACAGGCTGACTGTCAGCTTCACATCCGGTTATGCCAATACAAGGATTGAACGGAATTTCTTCCGGATGCTGACCGGACAGGGTATCCCGGTGGAGATCATAGCACTGGGCGGGGAAAAAGGAGGGGATTGAGGATGCAGTATTGTAAACGTTGCAAAATTACAGTCAGGAATCCCCACAGAAAATGCCCTCTCTGCCAGGGGAATCTGGAGGGAATCCCGGAGGAAGAGAATCAGATGTTCCCGGATTTCACCAGGGAAAACTCCCGCATGGCCATGGGACTCCGCATATTTTCTTTTGTTTGCATTGCGGTATGTGTTGCTGCGGTTTCTGTGAACTGGACCATGGGTTTTCACAGTTTCTGGTCAGGCTATGTGCTGGCCGGTGTGGGCTGCATGTGGATCCTGTCAGCGGTCGCTATCGTAAAGCGCAGGAATCTGTTCAAGAATGCAGTCTGGGAGGCAGTGCTTTTGTGGGCAGTCTTTTTGTTCTGGGATTTTATTACAGGGTGGAGAGGATGGTCTGTGGATTTCGGGATACCTATTGTGCTGCTGGCTGTCTATGTGATCTTGTGGGTGGTGGTGTTCGTGACCAGGGCGCCGGTCTCACATTATATGATTTACATGGTCATAGTGTCCGTGGGAAGTCTGATTCCCCTGATTCTTCTTCTGTGCGGCGCAGTCGGCGTGAGGCTTCCGTCGGTGCTGTGTGTGGCAGGGGCGGTGCTCATGTTGTCCGCGCTGGCTATATTTAAGGGCAGGGCCCTGGGCGAGGAGCTGAGGAAAAAGACGCATTTGTAAAGGAAGGTAAGGAAATGGTATACGATATACTTGCAGTAAATCCGGGCTCCACATCTACGAAAATAGCTGTATTCAGAAACCGGCAGGAAATGTTCCGGGAAGACATTGAGCATGATTCTGTGTTTCTGGACAGCCATCCGGATATAGAAGAACAGTTCCCTTTTAGAAGAGATATGGTTCTGGCCTGTCTGGAGGTACATTCCTATCAGGTGGAACAGTTAAGCGCTGTTGTTGGCCGGGGCGGACTTCTTCCTCCTGTAAAAGCAGGCGGATATACCGTGAATCAGGCAATGAAAGACAGAATCTTAAAAGGCCCCATCAGTCCCCATGCATCAAATATGGGCGCACTGATCGCAGATGCGGTGGCTACACCGCTTGGGATTCCCGCCTACATTTATGATGCGGTGTCTTCGGATGAATTTATGGAAATTTCGCGTATCACCGGCATTCCGGAGGTGGTGCGGCAGAGCTTCTGCCATGTGTTAAACAGTAAGGCAATGGCACGAAAGGCAGCGGAGGAAGCGGGGAAGTCCTATGAGGAGATGAATTTTCTGGTGGCGCATATGGGCGGCGGGATCTCTTTCTCAGCACACAGACACGGGAAAATAGTGGATGCCCTCAGTGACGACGGCGGAGCCTTTTCCCCGCAGCGTTCCGGGAGTGTGCCCATTATTTATATTGTAGACATGTGTTACAGCGGGAAATATACCAAGGCAGAGCTGATGCGGAAAATCCGCGGAGACGGGGGACTGAAAGCGTATCTGGGAACCTATGACTGCCGGGAAATCGAGAAAATGATACGTCAGGGAAATGAAAAGGCTGAGCTTCTGTATGAGGCGCAGGCCTATCAGGTGGCAAAAGGGATCGGACAGCTTGCCCCTGCACTGAAGGGGAATGTGGATGCCATAATTCTCACAGGCGGTATGGCACACTCCAAAATGCTGACAGACTGGATCACCGATTATATTGATTTCCTGGGACCGGTCAGGATCATGCCCGGTGAGATGGAACTGGAGGCATTGGTCTACGGCGCCCTTCGGATCCTGCAGGGACAGGAGAAAGCCAATATTTACAGGGATGCCCTTTATGGGTAAAGCCGGATATTCTGTGGTATCATATGAGAAATGGAGGATGAGGACAATGAAGCAGTTATTAGTGGTGGTTGACATGCAGGTTGATTTCGTGACCGGTGCTCTGGGCACAACGGAAGCCAAAGCCATTGTGGAAAATGTGGTTAAAAAGGTCAAAGAAGCTAAGGCGATGGGGAAAACAGTGGTGTTCACCCTTGATACACATGAGAAGAATTACATGGACACCCAGGAGGGAAAGAATCTGCCCGTTCCGCACTGCATCAGGGATACAGAAGGGTGGGAGCTGATACCGGAGCTGAGAAGGCTTGCAGCCGGATGCAGACTGGTGGAGAAGCCTACATTTGGAAGTACGGTTCTTGCGCATCTGGCAGGAAAGGAAGGGTATGATGAGATTGAACTTGTGGGTCTGTGCACAGATATCTGCATTATCTCAAATGCCATGATATTGAAAGCCGCGCTCCCCGAGGCAGTGATCTCTGTGGATGCGTCCTGCTGCGCGGGAGTTACAAAAGAGAGCCATGAGAATGCACTGGAGGCCATGAAGGTCTGCCAGATTCAGGTTGGATAGAGAAAATGAAAACGGTGAACACAGCGTACCCGGAAGGCAGCTATGTTCACCGTTATTTTTTACAAAATGATCAAAAGCAGTGTCATACACACAATGCTGATAATAATACTGATGGAATTGATCTCACTGGAAAGTCCCACATCACCCCCGCATTTTTCCGTAAAGATCGGATCAAAGGATGCCAGCGGTGAGAAGAGCAGGATGACCAGTGTTTTTTTCAGGGCTCTGTCAAAGGGAAGCAGAAACCAGGCGGCAAGGGAGAATATGAGGGCCACCAGGTAGCGGACACTTAAGATACGGGTTATGGATGAAAAATGTCTGCGGTTTAAGGTGAGTTCCATGCCGATTCCCAGCATTGTCATAGCCATGAATGCGTTTGCCTCCGCCCCGATTCCCGCAAAGGTGAGTATGCCCCCCGGCAGCCTGAGATGCAGCAGGCTTAAAAGTGTCATGAGCAGGTAGGTCAGGGTGGGTACGGAGGAAAAGGTCTTTTTTAACAGGGAGCCTATGGTGGTTCTGTTATCCGGGTTCTGCACACTGGAGGCCAAGGCATAGGTTCCGCCTGTGCACAGCAGGGAATTGCCGATGTCAAACATGGAAGCGGCGATCACCCCGGAGGGACCTACAAAGCTGTGCAGATAGGGAATGGCAAAGGTGCCGATGTTGAACCCTGAGTGGTTGATCATCTGAAAAGCCTTCTCATCCGGGCTTTTCTTTCTCGCCATAAAATATCCCGTTCCGATCAGAAAGAAGGTTCCGCAAAATCCAATGGGAACCAGAAAAAAGAGAGAGGTGTCAAAATCCATCTGGCTGAAATTATTGATGATGGCACACGGCAGTGTGATCTTAACCACCAGTGCGGACACCACACGGAAGTCCTCTTTTTTCAAAATATGTATCTTTTTCAATGTAAACGCCAGGGCAATCATGCAGATAAGTGCAGCGGCCCTGGTTAGTATGTCTGCCATTTTTGGGTCCTTTCCCGCAGCTATTTGGTCAGGCCTGCACATTTGCTGCGCTGGCCGTACATAAAAAAGCTGCTCTTTCTTTTTCAATACTACTTAAATTAGCACAAAAGAAAGGGTTTGGCAATATCCAACCGTTTTTCACACAGAAATAGCCGCTGTTTGCTCCGCGCCCGGCAGCCGGAAGTTCCCCTGCATGTTCAGGAGGACCGGAGTGCCAAAAAGTTCTTAGGCGATATCCCGTAAAATTTTTTAAAACACTTGCTGAAATACCCTGCATCCGTAAAACCACACAGTGCTGCTGTATTCTGTATGGAAGGAGACTGCTGCAGCAGAAATTCCTTGGCCCTGTGCATTCGGAAAGTATTGATGTAGCTGCTCAGTGTACTGTGGCTTTCCTGGCTGAACAGTGTGCTCAGGTACTGGGGACTGACGAAAAAATGGGCGGCAATGGTTTCCAGTCTTAATTCAGGGTCCATGTAGTGCTGACCAATATAATCCTGGATATCCGATATCAGGTGAGTCTTGCCGGACTCCGTATTTTTTCCGAAACGTTCTAAAGCGGAGATGTAGGTGTCTGTGATCAGCTTTTTGAGCTGGTCAATATTTTCGCAGTTACGGTAGGAATCCAGGGCATTCTGCAGTTCTGTAAATTCCATGTCCGAACAGCCGCATTCCGTAATGAAATCATCCAGCACTGTGATAAATAAGGCAGCCGTAAGCCGGGTCTTGCGGATATGGCAGTTCGTCTCCTGCATTCTGTCAAAGGTGCTGCAGATGTATTGGATCACCTGTTCCCCCTGTTTTCTGCGCAGCAGAAGCAGAAGTTCACGGCAGATATCGGATGTGATATCCATATCCTGGGAAAGGACTTCCCGGCTGTAATACTTAAATACCGTGAGATTCTTATAGCTGCTGTTATGCTGGGCAGAAAGTGCCTCCTCATAGGAAGCTTTGATTCCCTGGGCACCATGCTGCGGTGTTCCGCTGAAAATGCTCACAGGTATATGGACCGTATCCTTCAGCAGCTTTATCAGGTGTTCGCACAGTTCTTCCAGACGGGGAACCTGGCAGGAGCCATCCTTCAGCCCCAGGATAATATACTGGTGGGAAAGGGAGTAATCCACATAAAGAAGATGCTCATATGTTCCGTGAAGGACTTCCGTACAGATATTTTCCATAATGGAATGACAGAGTGCCAGGTCGGTTTCCCAGTTCCACACAGAGGTATTGGTGCTGTTCAGTTTCAGGGAGAGTACCAGGAACCAGTCTGTGCCTTCCAGCTCTGCCTGCTTTTTCAGCACGGCGAATTCCTCCGGTTGGCAGTCGCCTGATATGGCTTTGCTGAAGAAGTTAAGAGCCATGTATTTTTGGTAGATGCTCCGTGACTGATAGTAGTCGGATATTACATCCTGTCTGTGGCGTTCGCTGTCAATTTCCAGACTCAGTTTATCAAGACAGTCGAGAAGTTCCCGGTTGTCCACCGGCTTCAGAAGATACTCCTTTACCCCCAGAGTAATGGCCTGCTTCGCATAGGCGAAGTCGCTGTAACCTGTGGAGAGGATGAATTTTGTCCGGCAGTCCGGAACAAGGGAACGGATCATCTCCAGGCCGTCCATGACAGGCATGGAAATGTCCACCAGGGCAATATCAGGCTTCAGTTCCCGGATGATTTCAGCACCGGAAGCTCCGTTGTTGGCTTCGCCGATAATCTCATAGTTTTCCTGTTTTTTGATGAGGCTGCAGATGGATTTGCGGAAAAACAGCTCATCATCAACAATTATCAGGGTCTTCATCTTTTGCTCCTCCTTTGGGCAGAGTTACTGTGACTGCGGTAAATTCTTTCTCCCGGCTGGTTATAGTAAGGCCATAGTTCATTCCGTACAACAGTATGATCCTGTGGTGAATGTTGGGAAGGCCAAAGGATCTGCCATCCACACTGCCGGAATAAATGGATGTCTGCAGCTCTTTCAGCTTTTCTGGGGGAATACCGGTTCCGTTGTCGGTTATGGTTATTGCTACGTTTGCGTCATCCTCGGTTATATTGACGCAGATATGACATTTTTCTGTAGATAGGGCATGGACAAATATATTTTCTACAATAGGCTGGAGCGTAAGCTTAGGTATGTCGATCTGGTCCATGGGAAATGTGGCTGTCAGGTTGAACTCATAATCTACATATTCCATATAGCGGAGGCTCTGTATGTACAGGTATTGCTCTGTCAATTCCAGTTCCTGCTTCAGAGGAATGATGAACCGTCCTTTTGAAAGGGAATTCCGGTAGAAGACAGACATGGCGGCCACTGCTTTTACGGCGGTCTCATTCATCTCCAGTTCAATCAGGGATTTGATAGTACTCAGTGTATTGTACAGGAAATGGGGATTTATCTGGGATTGGAGCAGCCGGATCTCCATCTCCTGTTTTGCGCTCTGTTCTTCATATACATGATCGATCAGAGTCTGTATGCGCTGCATCATAAGGTTGAACTGCTTGTACAGAACTGCCAGTTCATCGTTGGAGTGATAGCTTGCGGATATATCCAGGTTGCCCATGGAAGCTGTCTCCATCTTGGAGGCCAGGCGCTGGATGGGGGCTGTCACAGTCCTTGTGCAGAGCATGGAGAAGAACAGGGAGAGGATGAACAGCAGTACGCATATGAGAACAATGGTCTGCAGCACAGTCCTGTGCTCCATGGTAAGATTCTGCAGAGGTATCAGGTTCACCACATACCAGTCCAGCCCGGGATATTCCTTTCTGATGAGCAGTGTCTCTGTTCCGTGGATATAGGCGGTTGCCATATTCGTATCCTCCAGTTTCTTCATCTCTTTGGTGCTGATTCCCGTATAGGAGGCAAAAGATTCATAGATTCCCTCGGATGTTGAGGAGGACAATATCCTGTTATCAGAGTCCGTTATGTAAAAATTCCGCAGATCACTGTCCGGCAGGTCCCGGAAGGCGGAGGATATGCTGGGTTCCTGGATCAGAAGGGCGACGGTGCCCAGATACTTTGTGGTGTCAATGTCCGTAACTGGTTTTAAGGCGGCGAATGTTGGTGTGCCGTCAATCGTGTAAGGACCTAAAAAGTGGAAGGAAGGATCCGTCTGCAATACCTGCAGAAATTCCGGTGACAGGCAAGGGGTCAATTCTTCTGTGATATCCGTGCTGCTGTGATACCAATTGTTTTCTGTGTCAAGAATATCCCAATTAGATATATTTTTATGTAAACCAATAATTCTTTGTGCCTGTTTGGTGAGCGTGGAATTTACAAAAAAGCGTGACAGTGCGTTTTCAGGTACCGTGGGGTTTTCCTTCAGGGTTTCACCAATATCACTGTTGATGGACAGGGTAATGGCATAGTCGGAAATATGGCCTATTTTTTCACTTAGATTGTTGGTGATGATCGTAAGCTGCTGTTGGCTGGATAAGGTAGCGTGTTCAACCAGCGCATTTTTAGCAGTGTTATAAAATGCGACTGCTGTGATGACTAATATAAAACCACTCAGAAAAAGGTAGGTGATCAGCAGCCGGTGTTTAATAGGAAAAGTTGAAAAAATGTAGAATACAGAGTGTTTTATCCTGTTCATAGAAAGCTCCTTTTTTTTTCTATTGGTTTCATATGAATATTTTCACAGCCACTTTGGCAATAGGATTTCTACCTGGCTTCAGAATCTTTTCTTACAGCCAGCACATTAGATGCGTAGAATTGCTGTATGGCTAAAAGTTATTATACAATAATCGGATTTATGTCACAAGCAATCTGAGAACTATAGGAAAATATTCCAAGTGTACTTAAAATTTTCCATATATTTTGTCGAAAAAATTTTCTATAATGAATCTACAAACAAAAAACAGAAAAAACCGAATCTCAGGACGTCATGATGATAAGGCAAATTTAAAGGAGGAAAAAAGGATGAAACTGAAGAAGCTGGCAGCTGCAGGTTTAGCTGCAGTCATGTGTGTAACGGCAGTCGGATGCGGAGGCAATGGGGGAACCGGTGATAAAAAGGAAGAAAATACACAGAAGACGCAGGAAAAGGAATCCGGTGATAATACTGACTCAGAAGATCTGGTGATTAATTACGTCAGTGCAAGAGGTGAGACAGATGCAGCTCTTAAGACACTGAAGAAGATTGCGGAGATGTATAAGGAGGATCATCCCGGTTTTGAATTTAATGTAGAATCCATAGCGGACAGGGCAACCTATCTCCAGAAAATAAAAATTCTGGCATCCAGCAACGAACTGCCGGATTGGTTTGATGCGGACCCGGAGGCCTTTTTTGAAGGTATCTGCAAAAAGGGAATTATCTACAGCATAGATGACCTATATGACGAACTGGGATTAAAGGATAAGTTCTTTGACATTGCACTGGATTATCCGAAACTGAGCGACGGAAGTAATTATCTGATGACCTGGCAGGGAAATGTGGAGTATTTCTGGTATCATACCGAAATGTTCGAGGATGCCGGAATCACAGAGACGCCCAAGACCCTGACAGAACTGCTTGAAGCATGTGAAAAGCTGAAAGTAGCCGGGTACACACCAATCTCAGCCGGCAACTATGATATGATCATGCGATATCCGGCATTTAAGGCATTCCGTATGGCAGGGAATGAATTTATTGATAATGCCAGAATGGGTAAAGAAAAGTTTGATTCAGAGGTGGGTATCGCCACAGCAGAATATACACAGCAGATCTCGCAGTATTTCAGCGAAGGCTGGACAAATTCGGATGCCACAGCACAGATGGACCTGTTTTTGAATAAAGGTGCTGCCATGTTATACACAGGGACGTGGGATACTCCGGATCTTGTGGATGAGAATAAAGAATTAAAAGATGATATTTCTACATTCAAGCTTCCAATAGACAGTGATAAAGATGCGACAACAGAGAATGACTATTATGCCAACTGCGGCATCGGAACTGCGGTATTGAAAGATTCCATGACTCCGGCTATGAAGGATTTCATTAAATTTGTATGGGACAATTTCGCGGATATGGCTATGTATGAATTTGATATGCTGCCGTCCATGATGCCTAGTGACCCGGATAAACTTCCGGAACTGACACAGCAGATTCTGAAGGATCTGGAAAACTGCGGCACCTTTGCTCAGTGCTGGGATGTCCGTCTGGACCCATCCACAAACGAAGTTTACAGAAAAGAACTGGCTAATCTGGGTATGGGCGAATCCACTCCAGAAGAATTTTGTCAGAGAATGGATGAAGCGGTAGCGCAGTATGCGCCGGACTATTTTGATGTGGAATAAAAAGGGAGGGTCCGGAACCTGTAGGGGAGACCGGACCCTTATCACTCAGGAAGGAGAGGAGTATAGATGAAACCCAGAAATAAAATACAGCCTGCGCTTTTTGTACTTCCGGCTTTTTTCGTATATTTTCTTACGGTGATCATTCCTATTCTGTGGTCTGTGGGTTATAGTTTTTTTTCCTGGAACGGCATTAAAGATATGGAATTTGTAGGTCTTGCCAATTATGTAAGGATGTTTTCTGATGGGACGTTTAAATCGGCTGTAGTGAATAACCTGAAATTTGTACTATTGGGAAGTTCGTTCCAGCTTCTTGCGGGTCTGTTCCTGGCAATTTTGTTATCCCATATCATCAAGGGGTCCAATGTGCTGCGTGTCATTTATTTTATACCCTGTATCATATCGTCCATGGCAATCTGTCAGATATTTTCCAAGATGCTTTCCGCACAGCCACAGGGCCTGGTCTGTTATCTGATGGAGAAAATGGGAATGGACCCCATTGCCCTTCTGGCAAATTCAAAGACTGCCCTTGTCACTATAACGCTGATTGACGGGTACAAATACTGCGGTTTGTATATGATCATATTTTATTCTGCCTTTGTATCCATTTCCAAGGATGTACTGGAAGCATCCATTATGGACGGGTGCAGTCTCATCCAGCAGTACAGATATATCAAACTGCCTTTGATAAAGAATATTTTCAGTATTGTAGTGGTGATGCTGATCAATGGATGTTTGAAGACCTTTGATGTCTTCTATATACTGGATAATAAATCAAAATCGACGGAAATGGTAGCGACCTATATGTACAAAACAGCGTTTAACTCTGCTGACTTTGGATATGGCAGTACCCTGGCGGTATTTCTTGTGGTGGAATGTCTGGCGGCGGTATTCGTTATCCAGAGACTGCTGGGGACTGCGAAGGGGGAGGAATCAGAATGACACATGCAGGGAAAAGCAAGGCTGTAAGAGGTGTTTTTTATTTTATAGTGCTTATCATAGTAATGATACAGATATATCCTATTTTCTGGGTGATCTGTTCCAGCCTGAAAACATCGGAGGAGATGACATACACCGCTCAATACGCCCTCCCATCAAGCTTCTATCTGGGGAACTATATAAGCGCTCTGACAATCTCCGCAATCCCAAGATACTTTTTAAACAGTACCATCGTTGCTGTACTGACCCTGCTGGGTATTGTAGTCCTGGGCTGTCCTGTGGCCTTTGTGATCAGCAAGGTGAAAATAAAACATGCGGATGCGCTGATGGGATTTTTCCTTTTTGGAATGATGATTCCCATATTCGCCTGTCTGATCCCCATGTTCCAGATCTACAATGCGTTGGGGCTGAGGAATACATACTGGGCATTGGTACTGCCGCAGGTGGGATTTGGGCTTCCTATGTGTATTTATCTCTACACGGGATTTTTTAAGTTCCTGCCGGATTCCCTGCTGGAGGCAGCAGTGATCGACGGCGCAGGGATGGGTACTGTTTTCTGGAAGATCGTAGTTCCCATGGCGAAGAATACCACCATGACGGTGCTCACTTACAATTTTGTTTTTGTGTGGAATGAATTTACATATGCCAATACATTCATATCTTCGTCGGAGATGAAGACACTTCCCATCGGTTTGAACGATTTTGTGGGGCAGTTCGGACGAGTGGACTGGGGCAGCACATTTGCCGCCATTGTCATTTCTATTCTTCCGACACTGATTGTTTATTTTATATTGAATAAAAATATCATAGAGGGTATGGCTGCAGGCGCAGTGAAGAGCTGATACAAAGGAGGATGCAGGATATGGAGACAGTAAAGAATCTGGAGGATGGCTGGTATATTCTCCAGGATGTACATGATACGGGGGAAGAGCTGGGCCTGTATACAGACAGAGAAGCTTTTACGGAGATGGGCCCCCAGATCTCGGAATGGGAAAAACTAAGCGGGTTAAAACATCTGCAGCTTTTGTTTGCCGGCCAGCCTTATTTCGGAAGGGAACTCAGATATTTTAACCAGGCTCCCTGGTGGTACCGGCATGAATTTGACTTACCAAAAGGAGATCAGCAGAGGATTCGGCTGAGGTTTACCAACGTGGATTACTACTGCAAAGTGTGGGTGAACGGACAGTTTGCAGGGGAACATGAGGGATATTCCGCGCCGTTTTCCTTTGATATCACAGACATTGTAAAACCGGGAGAGAAGAATCTTCTCATCGTTAAGGTGAGTTCTCCCTGGGACGATGAAGTGGAGAAGAAGAGAGAGGATTCCAGGACCATTCTTGTGAAGCGCAGAATGGTGAAGGGAACCTATGAGCATTCAGATACATTCATACAGCGCGATGTGAACCCTGTGGGGATTTACGGCAGGGTGGAACTCATAATGACCGAACAGGAGTTCATGGAGCATTGGCCGGAGATATCCTATGAGCTTTCCGAAGACATGGACAGCGCACTGGTAAAGGCAAAGGCGGCACTTGCAGGACTTACACCCGGTGCCAAGTACAGGATGGTACTGAAGATAAGGGATGAGAGATCCGGAATCTGTAAGAGTGAAGCGGTTTTGGATTTTACAGCGGAGGCCGGTGAGGAGGAGAGGACGTGTTCCGTCAATATGGAGGATATTCTTCTCTGGAACACCTGGGATCACGGCCAGCCGTGGATGTATACCGCGGAAGTTTGGATTGAGAGAGACGGCAGCAGGGTATGCGGAAAAGAGTCTGTTTTTGCATTCCGGAAAACAGTGATCGTGCGGACGAAAGAGATCACACGTTTCCGTCTGAACGGCAGGGATTTTTTTGTCCGTGGAACCTCTTATTTTCCTGACTGCTATATTTCTGCCATGACAGAGGAGCGGTATTACCGGGACCTGCTTAACATCAGGGCAGCAGGCTTTAATCTTGTGAGGGTTCATGTCCATGTGGAACAGGATATGTTTTATGACCTGTGCGACAAAATGGGCATTGCGGTCATCCAGGATTCAGAGTATAACTGGACGCACCCATCTACAGATGAGTGGGCAGAGAAGTTCATCGGCATTTACAAGGAAAACGTCAGGATGCTGATGCGCCATCCCTCCATTATCTGCTGGATCGGCATGAATGAACCCGGCTGTGTGGACCCGGATGGGGACACCAGGAGAAGATTCATGGAGGAAAATCCGGGGCCGAGGCTTTACCGGGAACTGCAGGAGATGGACCCTGACCGTCCCATCATCAAGGGTTCTTTCTGCGATGAGGACATTTTCAGCGGGGACAGCCACAATTATCTGGGATCACTCAGCGGGGGCGAGTACAGGGAAATCTATGGGACAACGGAGAAGCTGAATACAGAGTATGGATTTGATGCGCCTGCCTGTGCAGAAAGCCTGAAAAAAGTCCCGGCTGTATACAGACGTCTCGCAGGTATCGAAAAGGAGATCCCTGCCATCCAGGATTATCAGTATAAACTGCTGAAATACTATACAGAGCACTATAGAATCCAGAAATATGCGCCGTGTTCCGGGTATGTGCAGTTCATGTTCATTGATTTGTGTCCCCAAAGCTTTTATGGTCTGTACGACTGGTGGGGGATTCCGAAAAAAGGACTTCAGGCCATGCTGGAAAGCAACAGCCCGGTGGGGGTTTTTGCTAAATACAGAGATGTACTGGATGGACTCTATGCTGTAAATGATACAGATAAAAAATACGAGGACTGTGAAGTTTTCTGGGTGATAACAGAGACGGAAAGCGGGAATGTGGTGGAGCACAATATCGGAAAAATCCATATGGAGCCGGATTCCGTTAGAGAGATCATCCATTTTCCGGAAGGATATGGGGAAGGGCAGAGGTGGAATCTGTATGTCAGCATGACGGATCATGAAGGAAACTGTATTGCGCAGAATTCCTACAGAGATATCTTTGCATTATCATCCGGGGTCAAAGGACATCCGGAGCGTATGAGCCATGAGACAGGAATGAGAATCTACTGGGCATAAGGAAAAAAGAAACCCCGGTACTGCAGTCTATGAGCAGTACCGGGGTAATTTGTATCAAGGTTTCGGGAACACGATCTCCACAGTAAACAGATCCGCGTCCACCATAATCTGCAGGCTTCCGCCCTGAAGTTCCACAAAGCTCTTGGCGATCGCCAGGCCCAGCCCGCTTCCTTCCGTATTTCTGGAGGCATCACCCCGGACGAACCGTTCGGTGATCTCCGACGGGTTGAAGGTCAGCTCTGAGGCTGAGATATTCTTCATAGAAATGCGTACCCGTTTCTCGTCGTTCTCCATATCCACATACACCCGGGTCCGCGGCATGGCGTACTTGGTGATGTTCACCAGCAGGTTCTCGAATACACGGTAGGTCTTCTGGCTGTCAAGAGGAAGGACTACTTTATCCTCGGGCAGACGCCAGCGGAAGTACAGGTTGGATGCCTCAATCTTATCATGAAGCTCCAGTTTTGCCTGCTGCATCAGACTTACGATGTCCACATCCATAATGTTCAGTGTTACATTTCTGCTGGTCGCTTTGCTGATCTCAAACAAATCCTCGATCAGCAGCTTCAGCCGTGTGGATTTTTGTTCCAGAACGTCAATATAATGACGTCTCTCCTCGGCCGGCAGATTCTCATCCTTCAGAAGGTCCACATAAGTGATGATGGCTGTCAAAGGCGTCTTCAGGTCATGTGATACGTTGGTGATCAGGTCCGTTTTCATTTTCTGGCTCTTGACCTCTTCGTCCACAGCCTTCTTGAAGCCGCTCTGTATCTTGGTGATCTCGCCGCGGAACGGTTCAAATACGCCCAGTTCCTCAGGAATCGTACCGTTCAAGTTGCCCTCGGCAAGCTGGTTGGTTGCGTCCAGCAGTCTGTGATACTGTTTCTGCAGGTCATTGCAGTATTTCCTCAGAAGGAAGAACAGTGCAAGGGAGTAAATAATCAGTGCTCCGATGCCCCAGACCCACATCAGACTGATAAATCCCAGTATGATAAAGTTGATCAGTACCACTTTGATCAGAACTTTTGTGGTATCATCTTTCAGATTGATATGGAGCATACTGTTGTAAATGTTTTTGACCGTGCCTTTTGCCCAGGGCCAGATGCGGTAAATGATCACCCGTTCCTGGATGTATCGTTTCGGTCCTATGACAAAGACGGTTCTGATACATCCTGCCGCCCAGTAACACACTGCAAAGATAAATGCCCATCCGATGAATCCCCAGAAATACTGAAGCACAGAGGCCAGCCCTTTGGGTACACCGATGCTGTGCAGTACATTGTAAATTGGTTCATTGCTCATGGTATTGCCGTTCACGGACATGGAAAGGGAAAATCCCAGAACAAAGCTGGCTGTTATGAAGACCAGTTCAAAAGGTACCTGGAATATTTTCTCGTCTCCCAGCTGCAGCGGTTTGATAAACGGCAGAAGCAGTGCTGCAGCGGCTACCAGACCCAGCAGAGTAATGAAGACAATGGACAGATCGGCGGTTGAGCGGTAAGTGTCAACGCCCAGGTATTCCATATATCCGTTTGAGCTTTCCATAAAGGATGCCAGATTTTCTGCTGTCATCAGATAGATATAGGTGCGGCCCTGTGGTTTCTGGAAAGGCGCATCCATGCCGTATTGGTCGTCAAAGCTGGAACATGGGTTCTGACGGACCTGTTCGTTGAGAAGCTGTGTGGCGTTGCCGGGTTTTCCGTAGAAAAACTCTGCCTGCGATACATTTCCGCTCTCATCATATTTGACAATAGCGCCGAAAGCGTATTTCTTATCCAGCGCCTCGGGCTTTGTCTGGGAGAGAAGCGGATCCAGTTCCTCTGTTGCGTTGGAGTCTATCACTTTTCCGTTTTCATCCCTCACTTCATACTGAAGATAAGAGCGCAGGGTGGAGAAGTTATGCTCCCATCTGGAGAAGTAGTTGGAAATCTCATTGGCGGATGCGATGATGGCTTCCTCTGAAGAGTATCCTCCGTATTCATCTCCGTAGCTGTTCTTGTATTTGGAAGAGGGGAAATTCTCTTCGTCCAGGAATTCCTTTGATATTTCCCGGGAGGAAGTATTGGATTTGGAACCTGAATTTTTGTCCTCTTCGTTCTCTTTTGTCTGTTTGTCGTTTATTGCAGAAGGGAAAAAGATGTCAAACGGGATCATAGCCGCCTGGTTTTCCCTCTGTTTTTCTTCCGCATAGAGCACATAATTGGATTGCACAAGTGTGCTCATGAAGCTGGAAGTGTTGAAATTCGGCTCAGAATTACCCTGGCCTTTGATATAGTGCGGGCGGATGATCATCATAGCCAGTGAAGGCAGCAATATGACGAGGATCACCAGCACGACTGCAAGTTTACGAGAATTTTTCAATTTTATATCCAACTCCCCACACCACCTTTAAATATTTTGGCTCCTTAGGGTTGATCTCAATCTTTTCACGGATGTTGCGGACATGCACCATGACCGTCTCTGTGTTCACAGCACGCTCATTCCACACACGTTCATAAATTTCATCCGCGGAGAATACCCTTCCAGGATTTTTGATTAACAGAAGGAGAATTTTGAATTCCATGGGGGTCATTTTTACAGGGGCTCCGTCTACCCGCACCTCGAAGGTACTCTCGTTCAGCTCGAGCCCGCCCATGGTGTAAATGGTATCTGTGTTTTCCTGTTCTTTCTGCTGCAGTTTTTCCATGAATCTTTTGTACCGACGCATTTGAGAGTTCACCCTTGCCATAAGCTCCATTGGGGTAAATGGTTTGGTGACATAGTCATCGGCGCCGATGTTCAGCCCCATAACCTTATCCACCTCCTCGGATTTGGCTGAGAGCATGATAACCGGGAAATCGTGTTTTTCCCTGAGTTTCATGGTCATGGTGATACCGTCCATGCGGGGCATCATGATATCCACAATTGCGAGATGGATCTCCTCCCGCTCCAGCATCTCCAGCCCTTCTACGCCGTCGCCTGCCTGAAATACTTCATATCCCTGGCTTTTCAGATAAATGGCAACTGCCTCCCGGATGTCCTTGTCGTCTTCTACAATTAAAATGTGATTCATTTCCATGGTATCTCTTCTCCTGTGTTCAGAAGGCCGCTTACGCTGCGGTCCTCCTGCTGTTACTATACTGAGTATAGGAATCAAAATTAAAAAGTGACGTGGTATAAATCGAAAAAAATTCTAAAGATTTTTAAAGAAACCTTTGACCGCATCCATGCGTGTGGTCATACTGCCCAGCATGGCATCCAGCACCACAAGGGCAGCCATGGATTCCACCACTACAACAGCCCTCGGTACAATAATGGGATCATGGCGGCCCTTGATGGATATTTCAATATTCTCTCCCTGGCGGTTCACAGTCTCCTGGACCGCAGCCACGGAAGGGGTGGGCTTGAAGGCAGCGCGTATAAGGATTGGCGCGCCGTCACTGATCCCTCCGGTGATACCGCCGGAATGATTTGTCTTTTTCTTTACATTTCCCTCTTCGTCCATGTGGTATGCATCGTTATTATGTAAACCATCTGAGGAGGCGGCAGCGATGCCGGCGCCCACTTCAAAAGATTTTACCGCACCGATGGAAAAGACGGCTTTCGCCAGATTGGCGTCCAGCTTTTCAAAGGCAGGCTCTCCGATACCTGCGGGGACACCTTTAATGACACATTCCACCATACCGCCGGAGGAATTTTTTTCCTTCATACAGCCTTCCAGATATGCCTGGGCTTTCTTCGCGGCTTCTGCGTCCGGCATATAGAGGGCATTGCGTCCCATCTCCTCCTTGTCGAATCTGCTCTTGTCAATGGTGACAGGGCCGATGGAGAGGGTGTAGGCGGTGATCTCCACGCCCAGCTCTGCAAGTATTTTGGCGGCCACGGCACCTGCCGCCACACGTCCGATGGTCTCACGCCCGGAGGAGCGTCCGCCGCCCCGGTAGTCCCGGAATCCGTATTTGATATCATAATTTCTGTCCGCATGTCCGGGGCGGTAATAGTTGGCGATCTCACTGTAATCGTGGGAGCGCTGATCTGTGTTGCGGACCATGAGAGAGATGGGGGTGCCTGTGGTCTTCCCCTCAAAAATGCCGGAGAGGATTTCTACCTCGTCCGCTTCCTTTCTCTGGGTGGTAAAACGTGACTGGCCCGGTTTTCTGCGGTCCAGGTAAGCCTGAATGTCTTCCGCGGAGAGCAGAAGTCCTGCGGGACAGCCGTCAATGACAACGCCGATCCCCGCACCATGGGATTCTCCCCAGGTCGATATTTTCAATATATTTCCGAATGTGGAACCATACATACTATACACCTCGTTTTCTGAATTCTTTCTGATATTTCCTGTTGTGAACATAATAAGTTTATCTTTATTTTCCTATATTAGCATGGTTTTTATATAAAATCCATTGAAAACTGCTTGTTGTTACGTTACACTAAAATATATTGACCGCTATCCACACCACTGCCCCGCGGGGTGTTTTCAGGCCGAAGACATGAAATTCCTGAGGCAGTATTCCCCTTGGCCGCCGGGTTTCCATCCTGCTTTGGGATGTATATATCCCCGTGGCCGGGGGGACAGTAAAAAATAAGAGGAAAAGACGAATGAAAAAGAAAATACTGATAATAACAACAGGCGGAACTCTGGCCTGTGTCAGCAGCGAAAACGGCCTGCTGCCCGGATTGAACAGCAAAGATATCCTGTCCTATATCTCTGATATCACAAGCCTTTATGAGGTGGATTTCTACGAACTGTTCCAGCTTGACAGCGCCAACATCCAGCCGGAGAACTGGCAGGCCATGGCAGAGGCTGTCTATGAAAAATATAAGGAATACGACGGGATCGTCATCTTCCACGGCACGGACACCATGGCTTACACCTCCTCTGTGCTGTCCTTTATGCTGCTGAATATCCCTATTCCGGTAGTTATCACCGGAAGCCAGCTCTCCATTACAAATCCTCTGGCGGATGCGGTGGAGAACTGCAGATGTGCTATCCATATGGCAGGCAGCGGCATGCCCGGCGTATTTTTGGCATTTGACAGAAAAATCATGCTGGGGACCAGGGCCAGCAAGATGCGCACGAGAAGTTTCCACGCTTTTGAGAGTATCAATTATCCCTATGTGGGTGAGGTGGATTCCAGGGGACTGGAAATCTATAAAAATATCATTCCGGCCCCGGCAGGCCCCTGCGTTCTGGAGCGGAGGCTGGAGAAGAAGGTCTTTCTCATCAAGCTGGTACCCGGATTTGACGGTAAGATATTTCAGTTTCTGTATGAACAGGGGTACCGGGGACTGATCATAGAGGCATTTGGAATGGGAGGGATTCCCACTCTGTCCTCCGAGGTGCTGGACGAGCTGCGCCTGGTGATCGACAAGGGAATGATTGTTGTAGTGAAAAGCCAGTGTCCTTATGAGGGCAGCAACCTTTCCGTATATGAGACCGGCAAAGCGGCTCTCAAGGCCGGTGCTTTCCAGGGATATGATATGAGCACAGAGGCCATTGTCACCAAGGTTATGTGGATACTGGGCAAACACTGGGAAAGAAAGAAAATCGAGGAGATGTTCTATAAAAATCTGGCAGGTGAGATCAAAATACCTGAGAAAGAGATGGAATGATAAAATTCATAGCCGCCTGGCTGCTTGTCATAAACGTGGTGTCTTTTGTCATGTTTGGTATGGACAAGTGGAAGGCAAAACATAAAAAGTACCGGATACCCGAGTCCACGCTTCTGCTTTTGGCCGTACTTGGCGGTTCTGTGGGAGCTGTCTGCGGCATGGATTTCTTCCGGCATAAGACCCTGCACAAAAAATTCAGGCTGGGCCTGCCCCTTATCCTGGCTGTCCAGGTCCTGCTTGCGGCGGGATGGCTGTGGTACAGCAGATGACACGGAGATGAAAGGAAAGTTCTCCGGGCAGCGGCAGGGTACATCATAGGAAAGTAGAGGTGACAGGATGCGTATATTGATCGCTGAGGATGAACGTGATCTGAACCGCCTGCTGGTGAAAAAGCTGACCGCTGAGAGCTACAGCGTGGACGCCTGCAACAACGGGGAGGAGGCACTGGACTGTCTGGCATGTGCCCGTTATGACGCGGTGATCCTGGATATTATGATGCCGAAGATGGATGGGCTGGAGGTTCTGAAAACCATGCGGAGGAAAAAGGACACCACGCCGGTGCTGCTTCTCACCGCAAGGGACAGCGTGGAGGACCGGGTGAGAGGGCTGGATCTGGGGGCGGATGATTATCTGGTAAAACCCTTTGCCTTTGAGGAGCTTTCCGCCAGGATACGCGTCATGCTGCGGAAGCCTGAGAAGGAAAAGAGCAGCGTGTGCTCTGTGGCGGACCTGCATGTGCATCTGGATACCCGCCGTGTTTTCAGAGGAGAGAAGGAGATTACCCTTTCGTCCAGAGAATTTGCCGTGCTCAGATATCTGATACAGAACGCGGGAATTGTTCTGTCCAGGGAGAAGCTGGAACAGCATATCTGGAATTATGATTACGCGGGGGGATCCAATGTAATTGATGTCTATATCCGGTATCTGCGGAAGAAGATTGACGAGGGATTTGAGCCAAAACTCATCCATACGGTACGGGGTGCCGGGTATGTTCTGAGGGAACCCATATGAAAAATCTGTCTTTGAAACAAAAACTGACGATTCTCTATACAGTTCTGATGACCGTGAATATCTGTGCAGTACTGGCGGTTCTGTTTTCTCTCAGCAACAGGGAGATACTAAGTTCTGTCCAGAACCGGCTGCGGGAAAGTGTGACCGGAGCTTTTGATGACATTGACTGGGAAGATGGAAGGCTGGATTTTGACTCGGATATCCTGGAGCTGGAAAACGGCGTGTATCTCTCTGTGTATGATATGGATGGAGCACTGCTGTACGGCAAGATCCCTTACGGATTTGACCAGTCCATGGATTTTCGGGACGGTCAGGTGCGGAGACAGAAGATCGGGAGCGTGGAATATTATGTCCTTGATATGTCCTATGCGCCGGAAGAGAATGTGAACCTGATGGTGAGAGGAATCATTTCCATAACAGATGCGGAGGAGAGTTTCCGTATCACCCTGCGCCTGGCGCTTATCTGTCTTCCGCTTCTGGTGGTGCTCACTGCCGTATTGGGGTACTTTATGACAAGAAGAACACTTCGTCCGGTGGCCCATATAACGGAGACAGTCCGTGCCATCCGGGAGGAGGAGGATCTGTCCAGAAGGATCGGACTGGGGGAGGGAAGGGATGAAATATACCGCCTTGCCTCCACTTTTGACAGTCTGCTTGGGCAGATTGAAGACAGTATGAAACGTGAGAAACAGTTCACTTCGGATGTTTCCCATGAGCTGCGCACCCCTCTTTCCGTTATTCTGATGCAGTGTGATGCCCTTCTTGCCCGTGACGGGCTTTCCGGGGAGGTGCGGGAGGAAATCACGGTTATCCAGAGAAAAGCAGACAGCCTGTCACGGATGATCTCCCAGCTTCTTCTCCTGTCCAGAGCAGACCAGGGCCGTGAGAAGGTGACAATGGAGATACTGGACTTTACCGGGCTTTCCCAGATGGCAGCAGCGGAGATGGAAGGTATCGCGGCGGCTAAAGGGATACGGCTGGAAACGGCAATCAGCCCCGATATCACGGTGCGCGGAGATGAAACCCTGCTGATCCGCCTTTGGCTCAACCTTCTTCAGAATGCGGTCACATATGGGAAAGAGGGAGGCTGCATCCATATGGGGCTTTGGGAAGATGAGGATACGGTTACCGGATATGTGGAAGATGACGGAATTGGGATTAGTGCCCGGGATCTGCCCCACATCTGGGAACGTTTTTACCGGGCCGACAGCTCGCGGAGTAATAACGGGAGTTCGCAGAACAATAACGACAGCTCGCAGGGCAATGTCAGCAGCTCAGGGCTGGGGCTCTCCATGGTGCAGTGGATCATAAGTGTGCATAAGGGGACAATACAGGCTGTAAGTGAGCCGGGCAGGGGAAGCAGATTTACCTTCCGAATTCCGAAAGAGAAAAAAAGTTAAGGATTTTAATCTGTTTTTAATCTTTCTCTGATAAACTTACCATATACAAAGAATAGCGGATGTGTCCGCTGGATATACAAAGTATGAAAGGAGTTTATCGTATGAGAAAAAAATATATTACATTTATGATGGCAGCAGTCATTTCCGCAGCGCTTTTGACAGCCTGCGGCGGTACGGGAACCAACCAGAATGCCATGCAGGGCACAGACCAGACGTCCGAAAGCAGTGGTTCCCAGAATGGAACGGACCAGGAGTCTGGGAACAGCAGCAGTTCCCGGAAGAAAACAGGCCAGGAGTCAGGAAACAGCAGTGGTTCCCAGAATGGAGCAGGCCAGGCAGCCGACAGTGATTCCCAGAATGGAGCAGGTCAGGCAGCCGGCAGTGGTTCCCAGAGCGGCACAGCCTCTGCAGTCACCGAGGATGAGGCCAGGAAGACAGCTCTCTCCGATGCCGGTGTGACGGAGGAACAGATCACGGGAATCCGCGTGAAAAAAGACCATGATGACGGACGTCAGGTCTACGATGTGGAATTTTATTCCGATAATAAGGAATATGATTATGAGATCGACGCTTCTACAGGCGAAATATTAAGCTCTGATTTTGAGATCGAAAATGATTTTAACAAGGACAGCGCATCAGACCTGAACCCGGCAGTAAGCCAGGAGGAGGCATCCGCGGCAGCTCTTGCAAAGGTGCAGGGAGCCAGTGAGAAGGATCTGCGCATAAAGCTGGATGATGATGACGGAAAGATGATTTACGAAGGTGATATCTACTACAACGGTACGGAATATGAGTTCGAGATTGACGCCGCCACCGGTGACTTCCTGGAATGGAGCGAGGAGCGGAATTAAACAACAAAAAACAGGGGAGGATCTCCATATACGGGAGTCCTCCCCTGTCGTATGTAAAGTGTCAATTATTACAGTTCTCTCACTGCGTCATAAGCTTCATGTACCGCATTATAAACCTTTCTTGCGGATACGCAGTCTCCCACTTTCACAGTCTTGTAGTCTCCGGCAATTTCCTCATATACAGAGTCATCCGGCCGGAAGCCCATGGCAAGGACTACGGTATCACAGGGGATTTTCTCCTCGCCGTTTTCCTTTTGGACAACAATACCGTCAGGTTCTATTTTCAGCAGCCTGGTATTGACCTGTGAAGGTATCTGATATTTTTTCACCAGTCCCATGATCATCATCATGTTCTGCATAAATACCGGTTCCGGCAAAAGTTTGGGTGCCATTTCCACTACAGTCACCTTCTTGCCTCTCTGGGTCAGGTCAACTGCTGTCTCCAGTCCTACAAGGCCTCCGCCGATAACGGCTATATTTTCGCCCAGAAGCGCATTATTGAGCAGGGCGTCAATGGCTGTGCACACATTGTCTCCGTGAATGCCTTCGATGGAGCCGGGAGCGATTGGTCTGCCTCCGGCTGCCCAGATGACCACATCGGGTTTCAAGGTATCCACAGCAGCCTTGTCAGCTTCCATACAGAATTTCACCGGAACCTGCAGTCTTGTCAGCTCGTTCTGGTAATAGGAGAGCAGGTTTGCCATATCTGCTTTAAAAGAAGGACGGGATGCGGCAAGTACATTTCCGCCGATACGCTCCCTCTTTTCCCAGAGTTCTACCTGATGACCGGCCCGAGCCGCCGTGATTGCCGCCGTACAGCCTGCGGGGCCGGCACCTACAACGAGGACTTTCTTTGGTGCCTCGGCAGGCTTCAGATCATTAACGCCTTCCAGCCCGGCATTGGGATTGACCGCGCACTGGACGCTCTGTCCTGCGCAGACCCTGGCAATACATCCTTCATTGCAGGAGATGCAGGGACGAATCTTATCCGTTTCATGGGCTGTCAGTTTATTGGGGAGTTCCGGGTCAGCTAACAGTCCGCGGCCAATGGCTACGATATCCAGATCTCCATGTTCCAGAGCATATTCTGCCTTGGAGATATTGTTCAGGCGGCCATGGGAGATAACCGGTATGCCCACTGCATTTCGGACAGCGTGCGCACTGCGAAGCTGCAGTACCTGTTCCTGCTGGTATACAGGCGGCATAGCCATGAACCAGTTGTCATGGCATCCGGCATCCACATGGAGCGCATGTACACCAAGGGCTTCCAGCCGTCTTGCAATCTCAAGACCCTCGTCCATATCCCTGTAACCTGCTTCCGCCGGCAGATAATGACATGGCGTAAATTTTACGATCAACGGGAAATCTTCTCCCAGATCGGTCTTTACAATTTCAATCAGATCCGTAAGGAAGCGCATTCTTCCGGTCAGGTCACCGCCGTACTCATCTGTACGGACATTCCAGCGTTTTGTCAGGAACTGGTCAGTGAGATATCCGCCGTAAGCGTGAATTTCAATGGCATCTGCGCCGGCCTTTTTGGCATAGCGGGCAGTCCTGCGAAATCCGTCTTCAATGATTCGGATCTCATCTCTTGTGATCTCCTCGCAGATGACCCTGGGGTCCATCCAGGGTACAGCCGAGGCACCGAGGGGTTTGTCTCTTCCCGGCGGCGGTGTGGTGATCCTTCCGTTGCCGGGATGGATCTGTACGCAGACCCGGCAGTTAAAACGATGGGCATTCTCTGTCATGTCCCGGAAATCTTCATAACTGTCCGCATCGAGAAGGGAAGAGGGGCACATCCCCTCGATCTCCGGTGTGGCCAGTGTGTTGCAGAGGATCATGCCGATACCGCCTTTTGCCCGGGCCAGGTAATAAGCCCTGGTGCGTTCGTCATAATTCCCCAGGTCAACCCCCATGGGGGCCATGACCATGCGGTTCTTCAGTGTCAGGTTTCCAATAGAAACAGGCTGTGTGAGCTTCATTAGATTTCCTCCTTTATCCCTGTGTCCTCAGCGCGCCGAGGATCTTTCTGTAAGTCAGGCGCAGGGTCTGTATGCGCCATACGCCGTCATCACATTTTACAAAATCATCTACATAAAATGCCCATCCCTCATAAGTGGAATCGTCATCCTTATAGGTGTGGTAGTCATTGAGACGGGTGAGTACGCGGGCTGTTTTTTCACCGGTGAACTGCACGATGGGATTGTGGCCCATATGTATGGGGACCATGGAATCATCGCATACGGTGCTGGCGCGTTTTACCTGGTCAGCGATATCTTTGACGGGAACCTTATGCCCGTTGGAATAAAATTCAAAGGGTTCCACATAAACCTCAGGCATCATATCCCAGAGCTGCATATCCACGCACCACCAATATTTGTTCTTGGTAGCCAGAATCTTGGGAATCTCTGTTAATTGTTCCGGGGTGTAGTCGTGTCCTGCAAATGCCAGAACCTCTTTTGCCAAACTCATGATCTGTTCGTCAGCCGGTATATTCATAATATTTTCCTCCTTAATCAATCACTGTTTTATATGTTGTCTGTATATCCCTTATTTTTAAATGACCTGCTCAGTCCATGCGCAATGAACGCAAATACGAAGCAGCAAATAGAAATAGCTATGTAAACACTCCATGCTGCAGTGTAAGAGCCGGTAGCTGTCCGCAGTCCGCTGGAGAGCATGGGGCCGATCATGCAGCCGGCCAGGAAAAAAGCGTTGCTGATGCTGTAGATCCTGGCGTATTCTTTTGTACCGAAAAGTCCTGAGGTCATAAGCGGCGGCCCCAGCATGGAGATCACCATGCCCATACCAATCGCTGCGGCGAACAGGTATGCAAAGAATGTGTTCTTACCAGAGATGAGCAGGCATACAAGTGCCAGCGCATTGCAGATACAGGTAAATGCCATGCCCCCCATGAGGCCGAGTTTATCAAAGATCATACCGCCCAGTATGTTGCCGAGTATAGAGACTCCGCTGAACAGGGCCATGATTCCCGCATAACTGAGGCCAATCTCTGAAAAATAGGTGGGAACCTGGGTCATGACGCCTGCGGCCAGCATTCCCATGCAGATCAGGGAGAGGACAAAGACCCAGAATGCCGGGGAGGCCACTGCTGTCTTTCTTGTAACGCCTTCCCATGCGGGTGCCCTGGCAGCTTTTTGTGTTTCCTTCGGCTGTGAATCACGGTTGGTGTAAGGTTCCTGTCCCATTTCAGCCGGCGTCTTCCGGATAAAGAGACATGCCAGGACACTGACGATCACAACAGCCGCACCTGACAAGAAGAGGGAATTCCGCCAGCCCAGTTTCCCAATCATAGCCGACACTGCAGGGGACCAGAAGATTCCGCCGATGCCGGCTCCGGAGAAGGCCAGGGAAGTGGCAAGTCCCTTTTTGTCCTTGAACCAGTTTGTGATCAGGTAGTTGATAGGAAGGGAGGTCAGTCCCCCGATTCCCAGATTGGTGATACCGAATAATACATAAAAGTGCCAGATATGTGTAGCCACGCCCTGCAGTCCGAACCCCAGCCCGGCGGCTGCCGCGGATACCAGCATGATCATTCTTACATTTCCGCCTTCGATCTTAGGAGCCAGCAGGATGGCAGCCAGCATACTGGTGATGCAGCTCACCACATTGATGAACGAAAACTGTACATAAGAGCATCCCAGTGTCTCACATACGGGTTTCATATAAAAGGATATGGTATTGCTGATGATACCCATGGCGAACATGGAAATCAAGAAACAGCAGACTACGATCTTCCACCCATAGAAATTCTTAGTTTTTGTCTGTGCCATAAAAGTATCCTCCCTCGTGATGAACGCCTAATGGCAGGCTGTATATCCGCCATCGATGGGAATGCATACGCCTGTGATATATTTGGATTCATCTGAGCACAGGTAAAGGGCGCAGTTTGCCACGTCTTCCACAGAACCAAGGAATCCCAGAGGGGTATCTTTCAGGAACCAGTCGTGGAACTTTGTGTAGATCTCATCATTTTCCGGTGTATAGCAGAAATTAGGGGCCACACAGTTGAAGCGCACGTGGTCTTTGGCATGCTGTGCAGCCATATCCTGAGTGATGATCTTGATGGCAGCTTTGGAAGCCGGGTAAGCCTGGCAGCCGCTTCCCACATAAGTGATACCCGTGGAGGAAGTGAAGTTCATGACAGTTCCGCCTCCCTGTTCGATAAAATACGGCACAAAGGTCTGAACAGAGTACACAAGCCCCATAACATTTGCCTTATAGACAATATCCCAGTTTTCCAGGAATCCGGGATGTCCGCTGTTCCAATCACCTGTCAGTGAGAATTCGGCGGCACCGTTCACCAGCACATTGCAGGTCTGGAATTTCCTGAGCGTCTCTTCCAGAATGATTTTCCAGTTCGCTTCCACGGATATGTCCAGGTTCAGTCCAAGAGCTTCGCCCCCATCTTCACAGATTTCCTTAGCTTTTTCCAGAACAACGGGTTTCTTGTCCACCAATACGACCTTTGCCCCTTCTCTGGCAAAGCTTCTGGCGATCCCTTCACACAGTCCCCCGCCGGCACCTGTAATGACAGCGACCTTGTTTTCCATACGACCCATAATAGTTACCTCCTCATTTTTTATGTTTGCTGAAGTCCAGCATTGTCAGGGAAGATATTTTGCTTTATTTTCCCTATGTACCAAGCATATCCCAGGCGCGGCGGAAATACAAAGGACTGAGGATGAAGGAAAGCAGAGGAAAATGAATTGTCAAAGTTTCATTTAAGTCAATAATTGTCAATAATTTCACAGGTGAAATTGCTTTTATCACACGAATTTGATATAATTCCAATTAAAGAGCCGGTTGATGTATCAGGAGGAGGAACGCCATGGAATTCAGTGCACTACTACAGAAATTGATCCGTATCTCGAATGTAAAACCGCAGGTCCTGGCAGACAGAATGGGATACGATGTCTCCTATATCAGCAAATGGCAGAGCGGTGCAAAACTGCCCTCGTCCAGAAATGCAGAGGAGCTGTTTGGGAAAATGGCTCATTTCTTTGCCGTCAACACAGAGGCAGCCCAGCAAAAAGAAATAAAAGAAGTTCTGGGACTGGAATATGACGGAGCAGGACTGGAAAAGGCCCTGGAAAAATGCCTTCTTCAGTCGCTCCTGAAGCAGAAGGAACAAAAGGAAGAGCACAGAAAGGTGCAGGAGCGGATTTCCTATGACTCCCTCTGGCAGGACCAGGAGACTGTGGCCGGTGCCGTGGGCGGAATGATCTATGAGCTCTGCAGCCGTGCGGAGAGGGACGTGGACATTATAGTGACCTGCCCCTTCCAGGAGTACGTGACAAAGGAAAATGACTTTTTTAAAAAGCTGGAGGCGCTTGAGAAAAGAGGCATCACAGTCCGAATCCATCAGTTCATAGACATGGAGAAATTCAAAAACCAGACAGACGCCTACTGCCGCTGTATAGCCATGTACCTGAATGCCATCCATTCCGTCCGGTATGATTTCTACGAACTGCCCCACGAGCACGCGGACATTCCCGTGCTGGTCATAAAGAACGGCCTTCTTGTCACTGAGATACAGGAGCCGTTCACCAGGGAAAAATATACCACGGTCATAAGAAGCCTCCCTCTGGTCAATGCCTACTACGAAGCGGCATATGCCTGCCTCATCTCCAGGAAACCTCTGGTGGAAGAATACTCCGTACATAAAATGTACCAGGAAAAATATATCTTTGACTATATGATGCAGAACGAATACCGCTATCTTCTGCGCTCCATGCATATCATCCATCTGCCCGATGACATGCTCTGGGAGCTCTGCAGGAAATACACCGGGGATCAGGAAAGTGCCCTTCTTCAGTACAACATGAACAGGAACTCCTTCCAGGCACCGGTCACAGCGGTGGTATATAAGTCCACACTCATGGACTATATCTTTGACGGCAAGATCAACATTTTCGGGAAAGAGGCGGAAGTGGAGCGGGAATGGCGTGTTCGTCACATCACCCACCTCATAGAAGAGTTAGAAAAAAACAGCAGCATCCGGATTTTCCTTCTGGAAAACAACAATCCATATATCGGATACGATGACCTGCAGAGTACCATTTACTTCTGCCGGGACACCGTATTTGCCATGGCTGTCCAGAATGGAATATCCGGCTACTACCGTTTTTTCTCAAAGAAACTCATAGATCAGTTCAACGAATTTTACCGGCATATAGAAAACGCCGGTGATGAGTATCTGCTCCGCGGTCAAAAAGTCACAGACTTTCTGAGGCAGGGCCTGAAATTCATCTCATAACACTTATTTATCAACACATTCCCAGCGACCGGAAGCGCCGCAGGGCAGCACCAGTCCGCTTTCCCTGACGGGCAGCCCGATCTCCTGGGAATCCACCCTGCCATGGAACTTTTTCAGTTCTGTAGCCAGCATATAAGTCAGCACTGCCGGCGCAAGTCCGGTGGTATAAGAATTCACCAGGAAGAAAAGCGGTTTGTCACTGAGAAGCTGTGCACACAGCTTGATCAGCGGATGAATCGCTTCTTCAATCTTCCAGATTTCGCCTTTAGGTCCTCTTCCGTAAGACGGCGGGTCCATGATAATGGCATCATAATGATTTCCCCTGCGTATCTCCCGTTCCACGAATTTCACACAGTCATCCACCAGCCACCGGATCGGCGCATCTCCAAGCCCGGAGGACACAGCATTTTCCTTAGCCCAGGAAACCATCCCCTTAGAGGCATCCACATGCGTGACCGCAGCCCCGGCGGCGGCGGCAGCCAGAGTTGCCCCTCCCGTATAGGCAAAGAGATTCAGCACTTTAACCGGCCTTCCGGCTTCCCGGATCTTTTTGGAAAACCAGTCCCAGTTCACCGCCTGCTCCGGAAAAAGCCCGGTATGCTTAAAACTGAAAGGTTTCAGGTTAAACGTAAGCTTCCCATACCGAATACACCACTGTTCCGGCAGATCAAAAAACTCCCATTCGCCTCCCCCCTTCTTACTCCGGTGATAATGTCCGTTCATCTTCTTCCACCCGCTGTTCTTCCTGGGCGTATCCCAGATCACCTGCGGATCCGGCCTCACCAGCAGATAATCCCCCCATCTCTCCAGCTTCTCCCCATCAGAAGTATCAATAATCTCATAATCCTTCCATCCATCAGCAATCCACATACTATAATCCTCTCAATCTTCTTTTATCTTTATTCTTCCAGTTTATCGTAACTAGGGAGCTTGCGCGCAGGAGGGAGGGGGATGTCATTTGCATCCCCCTCCCTCCCGCGCGCAAGCTCCCGTCCTTCCCTTATCTATATAACTATACCTAGTCTAACCCAAAAAAGTCAAGCATACATTATCCAAGGAGGTGAACCCATGTACGAATCATTTACAACCCCCCAATTAGAAGAAACCTTCCACACCCACTCATCCACCGGCCTCTCCTCCACCGAGGCTGACGAGAGACTCCGCCAGTCCGGAGAAAACATACTCAAAAAAGGCAAAGACCAGACAATTCTGGACATGATCATGGAACAGCTCAACGACCCCATGATATTTATCCTGTTCATGGCCGCCGCAATCTCCATGCTCCTCCGCCAGTTCAGCGATACAGCTATTATTTTTGTAGTCATAGCCCTGAACACCACCGTAGGCGTCATCCAGGAGGGCAGAGCAAAAAAAGCCATGGATGCCTTAAAGAAAATGACAGCCCCATCCGCAGTCGTCAAACGTGACGGTATTTACAAGAAGATTCCCGCATCCTTTGTCGTCCCCGGAGACCTGGTCAAGATAGAGGCAGGAGACCAGGTACCGGCAGATATCCGTCTCATAAAAGTACAAGGTTTCCACACAAACGAGTCCGCACTCACCGGAGAATCTATGCCGGTCCAAAAGACAGATACCGTGTTGTCCCAGGGAATCCCCATGGCAGAGTGGAAGAACATCGCATTTATGTCAACCGAAGCTATGAAGGGAAGTGCCGAGGGCATTGTGGTAGCCACCGGCATGGAGACAGAGCTTGGCAAGATAGCCGGCATGATCAACGACACCCCGACAGAGCTGACACCCCTGCAGAAACGCCTGGGTGACCTGGGGAAAATCCTCAGCATTGTGGCAGTTGTCCTCTGCGCGGCCCTTTTCCTTCTGGGTGTTGTCCAGCACAGGAATATTCTGCAGATGCTTCTGGTAGCCATTTCCCTGGCTGTTGCAGCCATACCGGAGGGCCTTCCCGCTGTGGTTACCATTGTCCTTGCCCTGGGCGTTGCCCGCATGGTAAAGGTCAACACCATTATAAGGAAGCTTCCCGCAGTGGAGACTCTTGGCTCAGTGGGCATCATCTGTTCCGACAAAACAGGTACCCTCACAGAAAACAAGATGAAGGTAGTGGAAATCTACGGCGATGACCGCAAGCTTCCCCTGTCACAAGTCCGCCGCAGGGAATATCCCCGCCTGATGGAGGGCTTTCTTCTGTGCAACAACAGTATGCTGGGAAAACAGGAGATCGGTGACTCCACAGAACTTGCCCTTCTCCATATGGGTGAGGAAATGGGGTATAACCGGGAGAAATTAAAGGAACAATATCCACGTACCTATGAAATCCCCTTTGACTCAGAACGAAAATACATGGCAACCGTACACAGAGACGGCAGCAACGAGACGGTCTATGTGAAGGGGGCCTGTGATTACCTTCTGGAACGCTGCGCGTTTGTGACAGTCCGGGGCAAAGCGGTTCCCATGACAGAAGTGCAGCGCATGAAGATCCGCATGGCAATGGAGGGAATGGCCCAGGACGGACTGCGCGTGCTGGCCCTTGCTTATAAGGAACATGTAAAAGATAAGAGCGAGTCAGCCCTCACAGGCAGCCTGGTGTTCGCAGGAATGGCCGGCATGATGGACCCGCCCAGAAAAGAAGTCACCCAGTCCATCCGCACTCTGAAAAAGGCAGGGGTACAGGTGGCAATGATCACTGGGGATTACAAAGACACAGCCCTGGCGGTTGCCAAAAAAATCGGTATCGCGGACTCCATGGACCAGTGCGTCACCGGCGCGGAGCTGGACAATATGAGCGAGGAGCGCTTTGCTAAAAAAATGAAAGACCTGCGGGTATTTGCCCGCGTGACCCCGGCCCATAAGGTGAAGATCGTCAGCCGTTTCCGGAAAAACGGACAGATCGTAGCCATGACCGGAGACGGTGTCAACGACGCACCGTCCCTGCAGGCCGCTGACATCGGGATTGCCATGGGCAGAAACGGCACGGATGTGGCGAAAAATGCGGCGGATATGGTGCTGACAGATGACAACTTTTCCACCATTGAGAAGGCCATGGAAGAGGGCAGAGGCATTTACGTGAACATCAAGAAATCCATTCTGTTCCTTTTGTCCTCCAACTTTGGCGAGATCATCACTATGTTTGTGGCAGTCCTGCTTTCCCTGGAGACGCCCTTGAAGGCAAGTCATATCCTTTGGGTGAACCTGATCACAGACTCCCTGCCTGCGCTGGCCCTGGGAGTTGATAAAAATGATCCGGCGTCTCTCATGAGGAAGAAGCCCAGAGACCCCAATGAAGGGTTGTTTGCCCATGGGGGCTGGCTGTTCACTGTATTTTACGGTATGCTGATCAGCGCCATTACTCTTTATGCCTTCCACAGGGGCGGGCAGACCTATGCCTTTACCGTACTGGGGGTATCCCAGCTCTTCCACGCCATAGGAATGCGTGACAGGGATAAGTCCGTACTCAGAATGAACCATCTGGATAATCCATTCATGATACTGGCATTTTTCCTGGGGCTTGCCCTTCAGGTCATGGTCACGGAGGTACCGTATTTTGTGCAGGCATTTCAGACGGTGCAGCTCTCCTTTGGGGAGTGGCAGTGGCTGCTGGGCATTTCCGCTATTCCGCTTCTTATGCACGAGATACTGCTCCTGCCCGGGCTTATCAGCGGCAGAAGAAAGCGACAGTGAGGAAAATGCAGGATTTCATTTGTTAAATTGCATATAAAAAACCATAAACCCGATAAAAAGGGGAAAAAATTACCAAAAATGCAAGAAGTTCTTGACATTAAGTCATATTCTATCATACAATACCACATAACGAAGCATAATTGCAGGAGAGCTGCACGGAACACTTTACCGGGGCAGTGATTAAAATTATGAAGATTACCAGGAGGAGAGCCATGACGCCGTATAAAGAACTGAGCAGAGAGCAGCTGCAGGCTATGAAAGCCGATTTGGAAAAACAATTTGAGGAAGTAAAAGCAAAAGGACTGAATCTGGATATGTCCAGAGGAAAACCGTCCAAGAAGCAGCTTGAGCTGGCAATGGATATGCTGGAGGAGTTAAAGAGCACCGATAAACTGAAATGTGAAACAGGGATTGACTGCCGTAACTACGGTCTGCTGGATGGTATTCCGGAAGCAAGAAGACTGCTGGGAGCCATGACTGAGGTTTCCGCAGACCAGATTGTGATCTTCGGCAATTCCAGTCTGAACGTTATGTTCGACACCGTTTCCCGTTCCATGACTCACGGTGTATGCGGCAGCACTCCGTGGTGCAAGTTAGATAAAGTAAAATTCCTGTGCCCTGCACCGGGATATGACCGTCACTTTAAGATCACAGAATATTTCGGCATAGAGATGATCACAGTTCCCATGACTCCCACAGGCCCGGACATGGATATGATAGAGGAACTGGTAAGCGCTGACCCGGCCATCAAGGGTGTGTGGTGTGTGCCGAAATATTCCAATCCGCAGGGTATCACCTACTCTGAGGAGACTGTAAAACGCTTTGCCAGACTGAAACCGGCAGCGGAAGATTTCCGTATTTTCTGGGATAATGCATACTGCATCCATCATTTATATGAGGAGCAGGATTTCCTTCTGGAGATTCTGGAGGAATGTGAGAAAGCAGGCAATCCGGACCTGGCGTACAAATTCATTTCCACTTCAAAAGTCAGCTTCCCTGGCTCCGGTATTGCAGCCGTTGCGTCTTCTCCGAGAAACCTGGCTGATTTCAGAAAACATATGGCGATCCAGACCATCGGCCATGACAAGATCAACCAGTTAAGACATGTGCGCTTCTTCAAGGACATTGAGGGCATGCACGAGCATATGAGAAAACACGCGGAGATTCTGCGTCCGAAATTCGAGGCAGTGGAGAACACACTGGAGAAAGAGATCGGCGGGGCAGGAATCGGAACATGGACCACACCCAAGGGCGGATACTTCATCTCCTTTGACTCCATGGAGGGCTGTGCAAAGGATATCGTAGCCAAGGCAGCAGAGGCGGGCGTGAAGATGACAGAGGCAGGCGCAACCTTCCCATACGGCGTTGACCCTCATGACAGCAACATTCGTATTGCACCCAGCTTCCCTACACCGGAGGAACTGCAGCTTGCTACAGAGATTTTTGTACTCAGTGTAAAACTGGTCAGCATAGACAAACTTCTGGCAGAATAAATCCTGCAGAACAGACATAGCGTATGATAAAACAGGGCAGAACTTTTGCAGAACAGCAGAGGTTCTGCCTTATTGTGTGAAGCAGTATTTCTATTTCGTTACAGAAGTATCTGTAAATTTCGGATAATTTACAGAAATGTGATATTTTAATGAATTTTGCATAAAACACTTTACTTCGACAATCAAAATGAAATAGAATAGAAAACGAAGGACAGGTATTTGTCCCGTTGCAGAGCAATTTACAATGGGCGGATACACGTGGCGGAACAGACGTCTGAACCGTTACGGATAGAAAAAGTTATAACATAAGGGGTAGAGGTTATGAAAAAAAAGAAAGGGAAAAAGGGTAAGTACACGAAGGCAAAGAAAATTGTACTGGGCATACTGATTGGATATATTGCACTTATGGTGCTTGGATACATAGCCGGTGTCGTATACTTTACTAAACATTTCTATCTGGGTTCCCAGATAAACGGAATGAATGCCTCCGGCAAGAGCGTGGAGGCAGTGGAGGACAGCATTGTGGATGAGATTGCATCCTATACTCTGCAGTTAAAGGAGCGGGACGGCAGGACAGAATCCATAGTGGCGTCACAGATGAACATGCAGTATGTGGATGACGGCAAGATCCAGGAGCTGAAGGACAAGCAGAATCCGTTTCTATGGTTCCTGTCATTTGCGCATCAGAACGATTATGATATGTCAGCCACCACGACCTATGACAAAGATATGCTGTACGCGGCAGTGGATGCCCTGGAGGCATTCCAGGAGGCGAATATCACGCAGCCCGCAGATGCTTACCTGGGTGATACGGATACGGGATATGAGATCGTCCCTGAGGTGATGGGAAATGCCCTGGATAAGGACAAGGTAAAAGAGCAGATCCTGAAAGCCATTGACGGAGGAAAGACGGAGCTGGATCTGGAGGCTGAGGACTGCTATCTGAAGCCCACAGTATACAGCACGGACGAGAATCTGATCAAACAGCGGGACCAGAGCAATGCATATCTGGGCGTTACCGTGACCTTTGATTTCTCTGACAGGCAGGAAGTAGTGAACAAGGACGTGATCAAGAACTGGCTTACCACGGACGAGAACGGTGATGTGGTTCTGGATGAGGAGAAAGCAAAAGAGTATGTGGTGGAAATGGCAAAGAAATATGACACCTTCGGCTATCCCCGTCAGTTTGTGACCTCCACAGGGGAGACCATCACAGTCAGCGGCGGTGATTACGGCTGGCTCATCGCAAGAAATGACACCACTGCCAAACTGGTTGAGGCTATAAAGAGCGGCCAGTCCCAGACCATGGAGCCTGAGTATACCTACAGAGGCTATGTGAGGGATACCAATGATATTGGAAATACATACGTGGAGATCAGCCTTCAGGCACAGCACATGTGGTTCTACAAGGATGGACAGCTTCTGGTGAGCACCGATGTAGTCACAGGAAACCACAACCAGGGATGGGATACCCATACGGGAATCTACGGCATTATGTATAAAGAAAGAAATGCCACACTGGTAGGCGAGAATTATTCCTCACCGGTTCAATACTGGATGCCCTTCTATGCCAACACGGGAATTCATGACGCGGACTGGAGAGACAGCTTCGGAGGTTCTGAATACATCAACAACGGCTCCCACGGCTGTGTCAATACGCCGCCGTCCAATGCGGAGAAGATTTATAACAACATAGAAAAAGGTGTGCC
>OASX01000352.1_pt1 | contig 45980 bp, 44 predicted proteins | sample 1516531 | NCBI WGS metagenome assembly OASX01 (sample SAMEA2579911, study PRJEB22360) | human gut metagenome | biome: human gut; feature: human-associated habitat; material: faeces | place: Denmark | collected 2008/2010
CCAGGGGGTAATCTGCTCTCCTGATTCAGGAGAGCTTATGGTCACTTTTGAGACAGTTATGGAAATTAAAATCCTGCACAAGCAGGGAATGAGTAGCCGGGCGATTGCCAGAGAACTGGGGATCTCCCGCAATACCGTTAAACGTTATTTGCAGGCAAAATCTGAGCCGCCAAAATATACGCCGCGACCTGCCGTTGCTTCACTCCTGGATGAATACCGGGATTATATTCGTCAACGCATCGCCGATGCTCATCCTTACAAAATCCCGGCAATGGTAATCGCTCGCGAGATCAGAGACCAGGGATATCGTGGCGGAATGACCATTCTCAGGGCATCCATTCGTTCTCTCTCGGTTCCTCAGGAGTAGGAGCCTGCCGTTCGGTTCGAAACTGAACCCGGACGACAGATGCAGGTTGACTGGGGCACTATGCGTAATGGTCGCTCACCGCTTCACGTGTTCGTTGCTGTTCTCGGATACAGCCGAATGCTGTACATCGAATTCACTGATAATATGCGTTATGACACGCTGGAGACCTGCCATCGTAATGCGTTCCGCTTCTTTGGTGGTGTGCCGCGCGAAGTGTTGTATGACAATATGAAAACTGTGGTTCTGCAACGTGACGCATATCAGACCGGTCAGCACCGGTTCCATCCTTCGCTGTGGCAGTTCGGCAAGGAGATGGGCTTCTCTCCCCGACTGTGTCGCCTCTTCAGGGCACAGACTAAAGGTAAGGTGGAACGGATGGTGCAGTATACCCGTAACAGTTTTTACATCCCACTAATGACTCGCCTGCGCCCGATGGGGATCACTGTCGATGTTGAAACAGCCAACCGCCACGGTCTGCGCTGGCTGCACGATGTCGCTAACCAACGAAAGCATGAAACAATCCAGGCACGTCCCTGCGATCGCTGGCTCGAAGAGCAGCAGTCCATGCTGGCACTGCCTCCGGAGAAAAAAGAGTATGACGTGCATCCTGGTGAAAATCTGGTGAACTTCGACAAACACCCCCTGCATCATCCACTCTCCATCTACGACTCATTCTGCAGAGGAGTGGCGTGATGATGGAACTGCAACATCAACGACTGATGGCACTCGCCGGGCAGTTGCAACTGGAAAGCCTTATAAGCGCAGCGCCTGCGCTGTCACAACAGGCAGTAGACCAGGAATGGAGTTATATGGATTTCCTGGAGCATCTGCTTCATGAAGAAAAACTGGCACGTCATCAACGTAAACAGGCGATGTATACCCGAATGGCAGCCTTCCCGGCGGTGAAAACGTTCGAAGAGTATGACTTCACATTCGCCACCGGAGCACCGCAGAAGCAACTCCAGTCGTTACGCTCACTCAGCTTCATAGAACGTAATGAAAATATCGTATTACTGGGGCCATCAGGTGTGGGGAAAACCCATCTGGCAATAGCGATGGGCTATGAAGCAGTCCGTGCAGGTATTAAAGTTCGCTTCACAACAGCAGCGGATCTGTTACTTCAGTTATCTACGGCACAACGTCAGGGCCGTTATAAAACGACGCTTCAGCGTGGAGTAATGGCCCCCCGCCTGCTCATCATTGATGAAATAGGCTATCTGCTGTTCAGTCAGGAAGAAGCAAAGCTGTTCTTCTAGGTCATCGCTAAACGTTACGAAAAGAGCGCAATGATCCTGACATCCAATCTGCCGTTCGGGCAGTGGGATCAAACGTTCGCCGGTGATGCAGCACTGACCTCAGCGATGCTGGACCGTATCTTACACCACTCACATGTCGTTCAAATCAAAGGAGAAAGCTATCGACTCAGACAGAAACGAAAGGCCGGGGTTATAGCAGAAGCTAATCCTGAGTAAAACGGTGGATCAATATTGGGCCGTTGGTGGAGATATAAGTGGATCACTTTTCATCCGTCGTTGACAATTACAGGTAAAACGGTTGGAGGAATGCAGCTCTATCCACGCAAAAACTACCTTGACAGAGAAACCGCATTACGAATGTGGACAGAAAAGGTTACCTGGTTCTCAAATGAAGAAGGCAAAAAGGGGAAAATTCAGGCTGGACAGTTTGCCGATCTTATTGTTCCCGACAAGGACTTTTTTACCTGCCCGGAAGATGAGATTTCATTCCTGACTTCTGAATTGACAATGGTTGGCGGAAAAATAGTCTGGGCGTCGGGCCTGTTTGAGCCGGAAGATGATAATCCGGTACCGCCCGCGATGCCGGACTGGTCACCGGTTCGCACTTTTAAAGGTTTTACAGCATGGGGAGATCCAGAGGGGGCAGGAAAAAACTCCCTTACGGTGCGTAATATGGCGGCCTCAGCCTGTTCCTGTTCACATAATTGTAACCTGCATGGTCATGATCATGCTGGCGCATGGACATCAACATTACCCATTACCGATCTTAAGGGTTTTTTTGGTGCTCTGGGATGTTAATGCTGGGCAGTCTGACGGACTCTCATTCTGTGTCGGAACGTTGTTGACAGCACTTTATTCGGCAGGTAATGCTGCTTCTGCAAACAGTATGAGCAGCATTTTCATATCCCGGCGTAACACCCCGTGAAGACGGGACGCTGGTTTTCTCCAGTCACTCTGATAAACGCTTTCCTGTTGGGCGTATCCGCAAGCGTCTGGCAGCTTATGGCTGGCGCGGAGAGCTGTCAGCGCCAGTGATATAAGACGGTAACGGTCAAAAATCGTGGCGTTGACACTCGTAACATTTTAGCGGCGGGGCACGCCGTTTTTGCCTGTCTATAGATGGTGCAGTCAGGCCGCTCGTTGAAGCATAAACCCACCGAAATGATTCAGGCGACAGCCTGAACGTAGCAGGAATCCACGTCCTTCGGGGCATGGAGGATGTCAATACGGTGTCAGGCATAAACCGTAGGGTCTTAGATGATTTCTTCCAGTGCTGGTTCCAGTTCTTGTACCTGCATTGCTCTAAGACGAGGAGCTAAGGTTCGATGGGCATTTAAGTAATCAATGGCCCTTGTAACCAGCTTTCCTCCACCACAGACAACGAAATAACTCTGATGTTGTGTGTTGTGCATCAAGAACTGTGTGGTCCAGCTTCTCTACTGTGGTACCACTCACTTCCTGCCATTTAGCCGTTATTTGAACTGTACCTGTATTAGTAAACAACAAGAAGTGGGCTATTTCATTCTTTCCCGCGCTCAGACCCGGGTAACTAACATTTTTTAAACGTTATCGGAGCTTCTGAGTTACTTAGCTCAAAGCCTGCCTCAGAAAAAATTGCTTCAATATCACGCAGTAATTCTGAACTGGACATACTTTCACCTTATCGTGTTGTATCTTTTTTTAATCTTGAGGGGGCATATCAGAATTTTCAAGATACAGGTATTTTACTTTATGGTTAATAAATGCTACCATTCCTGTGGTGATAGCATAAAAAGCCCCGAAGGGTTTTATTGCTAAATTCAATACAAGTGACACGCAGTTTTTCACCATCATCACAACTGAACTCAAAGCCATCGGAATACCAGCGCTGGTCGCTTTCCTTCACCGATATTCGGCTTTTATGTATGTTTGCGGTCGTGAAGGTTTGTCATGTAACAACAGTCTATTCTCGCTCGTTATCCGATAAACGCGCTTCCTTGTCCGTTGGCAACAAGGGCACATGCGCTATAAATTTTCGCGACTGACCATATTCCACTGCTTCTTTGAGAGATCTCAACTTCCATATTTTTCACCCGGCAAGCGCTGTAACTCTTTTATTTATTTTATAGCGGCAGCCATTCTGAGGCAGGAACGGCATCCTCTCCGGCAGCAACAGCAGTGACAACAGCAGTGAGACGTCCTTCCATATATTGTTTTTCCACTTAAACAACAGGCTGGGCTGGATACCATGAAAACGCGTCACATGGGACATCGTCATATCCGGCTCCATTGTCTGCTGAATAATGGCAATTTTTTCCTGAGGCGTTTTACGTTTACGAAGTTCCAGCCCCAGCAAAGTTCCAGTCATCCCGAAACCAGAACTGGTGTTAGACATATATCCAGGCCTGTCTCTTATTTTAAGCGACATCCACTGCCTGGCGCTTCAAGGGGCTGGCTCAAAAAATATTGTATATCATTAATCTTTTATATCTATGAATGACAACATTTCTTAAAAGAATTACGGAACAATCCATTTTTCAACTGCCATTTTTTATGGTTTTTTTGAAAACATAAATGTGAGCTGTGTCACATTTTGTGTTTTATGTAATGCTAATAATTAGCGTGCAATTTAATTGCTTTCATTTGAAGCTGCATGCATCTTTCTGATGCGGTTTCCGTGGGATGGCGTTCCGGAATAATTTACTATGAATAAAATATATGCTCTGAAATATTGTTATATTACCAATACAATAAAAGTGGTCTCAGAACTGACCAGAAGGGTGTGTAAGGGAAGTACACGAAGAGGAAGAAAGCTCCCTGTCCTTTCCTCCCTGGCTCTGGCTGCATTACTTCCTTCTGTTAGTATTGCTGCTTTGGTCAGTGGCAATATTCCCTATCAGACTTATCGTGATTTTGCAGAAAACAAAGGACAGTTTCAGGCTGGCGCAATCAATCTCCCCATTTTTAATAAAAACGGAGAATTAGTTGGGCAATTTGATAAGGCTCCTATGATTGACTTCAGCAGTGTCAACGTTGGCTCAAATCCAGGGGTGGCGACATTAATCAACCCGCAATATGTGGCCAGTGTAAAACATAATGGAGGATATCAGGGCGTCAGTTTTGGTGATGGTGAGAACTACTACCATATTGTGGACCGCAACGAATATGGCTCAGCGGATTTCCATGCCCCCAGACTGAATAAACTTGTCACCGAGGTTGCCCCGGCAACAATGACCGGGGCATCACAGTCTGAAATACTGAACCCATCGAAATACCCGATATTCTATCGGACAGGATCAGGAAGGCAATATATTCAGGATACTCAGGGAAACTGGCACTGGGTGGAGGGTTCATATAATTACCTGACAGGAGGAACACTCCCTGCATCATTCTTTACTTACGGTAAAAATGGTATTCAGGTATATATGGGGGGAAATGTCGGTGATCATGGTGTCATGGCCTCTTTTGGGCAGCTTGGTGACAGTGGGTCGCCCTTATTTGGCTGGAATGCTGAAAAAAAACAGTGGGAACTGTTAGGCGTTTATGCAGTTATCGGGGGAGGTACAAACATGGCATATCAGCTTATCCCCCAAAGTTTTCTCTCTCAGGTTTACTCAGAAGATAATGACGCACCCGTCTTTTTTAATGCCTCATCCGGCGCCCCCCTGCAATGGAAATTTGACAGCAGCACTGGCACTGGCTCTCTGAAACAGGGTTCCGATGAATATGTCATGCACGGGCAGAAAGGCTCTGACCTGAACGCAGGTAAAAATCTGACATTCCTGGGACATAATGGTCAGATTGACCTGGAAAACTCTGTCACGCAGGGTGCCGGTTCACTGACATTTACTGATGACTACACTGTCACCACTTCAAACGGAAGTACCTGGTCCGGGGCCGGTATTATTGTGGACAAGGATGCCTCCGTAAACTGGCAGGTTAATGGGGTGAAAGGCGATAACCTGCATAAAATCGGTGAAGGCACCCTGGTTGTACACGGCACCGGTGTTAATGAAGGCGGTCTGAAAGTCGGGGATGGGACCGTCGTCCTCAATCAGCAGGCTGACAGTTCAGGACACGTTCAGGCATTCAGTAGCGTGAATATTGCCAGCGGCCGCCCGACAGTCGTGCTGGCAGACAACCGGCAGGTTAATCCGGACAATATATCCTGGGGCTACCGGGGTGGTGTTCTGGATGTTAACGGGAATGACCTGACATTTCATAAGCTGAATGCTGCTGACTATGGTGCCGTACTCGGTAACAGCAGTGATAAAACGGCTAATATCACGCTGGATTATCAGACGCGTCCGGCAGATATAAAAGTTAATGAATGGTCATCATCCAAAAAAGGCACCGCCGGGTCATTATATATTTACAATAACCCGTATTCGCATACCGTTGATTATTTTATCCTGAAAACAACCAGTTATGGATGGTTCCCGACCGGTCAGGTCAGTAACGAGCACTGGGAATATGTCGGACATGACCAGAACAGTGCACAGACATTGCTTGCAGACAGAATTAATAAAACGGGATATCTGTATCACGGTAAACTGCTGGGAAACATGAATGTCTCCAATAAGGTTCTCCCGGGTACAACCGGCGCGCTGGTTATGGATGGCTCAGCGAATATGTCCGGTACATTTACTCAGAAAAACGGTCGTCTGACCATTCAGGGGCATCCGGTTATCCATGCTTCAACGTCTCAGAGTGTTGCAAATACAGTCTCGTCCCAGGGCGACAATTCCGTTCTGACACAGCCCACCTCATTTACACAGGATGACTGGGAGAACAGGACGTTCAGCTTTGGTTCGCTCGTGTTAAAAGATACAGACTTTGGTCTGGGCCGCAATGCCACACTGAACACAACCATCCAGGCAGATAACTCCAGCGTCACGCTGGGCGACAGTCGGGTATTTATCGACAAAAAAGATGGCCAGGGAACAGCCTTTACCCTTGAAGAAGGCACATCTGTTGCAACTAAAGATGCAGATAAAAGTGTCTTCAACGGCACCGTCAACCTGGATAATCAGTCAGTGCTGAATATCAATGATATATTCAATGGCGGAATACAGGCGAACAACAGTACCGTGAATATCTCCTCAGACAGTGCCGTTCTGGGGAACTCAACGCTGACCAGTACCGCCCTGAATCTGAACAAGGGAGCAAATGCTCTGGCCAGTCAGAGTTTTGTTTCTGACGGTCCAGTGAATATTTCTGATGCGACCCTGAGTCTGAACAGCCGTCCTGATGAGGTCTCTCACTCCCTGTTACCTGTCTACAGCAGTGCGGGGTCATGGAACCTGAAGGGAGACGATGCCCGCCTGAACGTGGGTCCGTTCAGTATGCTGTCAGGTAATATCACCGTTCAGGATAAAGGAACTGTCACCCTCGGAGGGGAAGGGGAGCTGGCTCCGGGTCTGAGCCTTCAGAATCAGATGTTTTACAGCCTGTTCAACGGATACCGTAACACCTGGGACGGAAGCCTGTATGCACCGGATGGCACCGTCAACATGACAGACACCCGGTGGTCGATGAACGGAAACTCCACGGCCGGCAATCTGAAACTTAACCGGACAATCGTCGGCTTTAACGGGGGAACATCACCGTTCACGACACTGACAACAGATAATCTGGATGCGGTTCAGTCAGCATTTGTCATGCGTACAGACCTTAACAAGGCAGACAAACTGGTGATAAACAAGTCGGCAACAGGTCATGACAACAGCATCTGGGTTAACTTCCTGAAAAAACCCTCTGACAAGGACACGCTTGATATTCCACTGGTCAGCGCACCTGAAGCGGCAGCTGATAATCTGTTCAGGGCATCAACGCGGGTTGTGGGATTCAGTGATGTCACCCCCACCCTCAGTGTCAGAAAAGAGGACGGGAAAAAAGAGTGGGTCCTCGATGGTTACCAGGTTGCACGTAATGATGGCCAGAGCAAGGCTGCAGCGACATTCCTGCACATCGGTTATAACAACTTCATTACCGAAGTTAACAACCTGAACAAACGCATGGGCGATTTGAGGGACATTAACGGCGAAGCCGGTACGTGGGTGCGTCTGCTGAACGGTTCCGGCTCTGCTGATGGCGGTTTCACTGACCACTATACCCTGCTGCAGATGGGGGCTGACCGTAAGCACGAACTGGGAAGTATGGACCTGTTTACCGGCGTGATGGCCACCTACACTGACACAGATGCGTCAGCAGGCCTGTACAGCGGTAAAACAAAATCATGGGGTGGTGGTTTCTATGCCAGTGGTCTGTTCCGGTCCGGCGCTTACTTTGATGTGATTGCCAAATATATTCACAATGAAAACAAATATGACCTGAACTTTGCCGGAGCTGGTAAACAGAACTTCCGCAGCCATTCACTGTATGCAGGTGCAGAAGTCGGATACCGTTATCATCTGACAGATACGACGTTTGTTGAACCTCAGGCGGAACTGGTCTGGGGAAGACTGCAGGGCCAGACGTTTAACTGGAATGACAGTGGAATGGATGTCTCAATGCGTCGTGACAGCGCTAACCCACTGGTGGGCAGAACCGGCGTTGTTTCCGGTAAAACCTTCAGTGGTAAGGACTGGAGTCTGACAGCCCGTGCCGGCCTACATTATGAGTTCGACCTGACGGACAGTGCTGACGTTCACCTGAAGGATGCAGCGGGGGAACATCAGATTAATGGCAGAAAAGACGGTCGTATGCTTTACGGTGTGGGGTTAAATGCCCGGTTTGGCGACAATATTCGTCTTGGTCTGGAAGCTGAACGTTCTGCGTTTGGTAAATACAACACAGATGATGCGATAAACGCTAATATTCGCTATTCATTCTGATATCAGCAGATACGGGACGGCTATATGCCGTCCCTTTTCGATTGATGATTTTATAGCAGCATAATGGTTATATGCCCATAAGGAAGCATCCGTGTATGTTAATTAGTCATATTTCAGCCAACAGCAGTAGTGTTTTTCATCATATTAAACAGTATACAAGATGTGGATGATTTAGCTGATATGTTTCCGATAAGTTCTAAATTATTCTGTGCTCAAATTCTGTCTTTAAAGAGCCTGTGTATAAGCTAAAGGTATGCAATTAATTTCCTGGGCTAGTGTCAGTGATCTTGCTTTTGTTGTGTACTGAATTCATTAGTGCTCCAGCTAACTCCAAAGCCTCCCCTCTTAACTATTAACTCTTTAATTCCATCTCTATATGTATCCATAAGCTCAGGCAGAATGAGAATATGTCTGCTGAAGGCGGAGCGGGATAATTATTCGCGTCATATTTTGTGTTTTTTGTGAAGAGAGTGTTGATGAGAGTTATGGATATTAATGCTGTATTCAATCAACTGGCTCTAATCCAGTGCGAAATTTTTAACTGCATATATGCTAAAAAGGTTAGATGCATTGTGATTAAAATAACGTCAGTACACACAAAAGCAGAAAAGATTGTTGTTTTTATATGTTTTTTTTAAAGGATGTATTTTGCTGAGTTTTGTTTTTATTATTTTATTCTGGTTATTTTATTTATTTATATTTTTGCTCTGTGTTTCTCTTGTTGATCAAAATTAAAGTTTGTTTTTTGCGATTTGTAAATTATGATAAAGAGAAGTGATGTTTCGCTAAATCCGTATCCTCTTTAGGGAAAGAGACAGGCAGAAGAATTGATTTATGAGTGTTTCTGAGTGAGTACAGAAAGATTTTAGAAGGTTAGGTAAATGCAGGCTGGTTACTTCGAACTGATTATGGAAATAATGCCAATATATAGTAAAAAAGTTATTGCGTCTTTAAGGGACTTCCTTGTGATGGGGTTTAGCAGAAAAGAGGCATGTTCCCGAAATGATGTATCCCCCGCGTATTTTTCGGTGGTCCTAAAGAAATTCAGACACACCGAGGATGTTATTTATAGAATTGAATCTGATTATAGATTCTCTTCAATTTGTCGATGGGATTCTGAACAGATAGATTCAGTAAAGAATAGTATAAATTCAAAAAAATGGATGTAGATTAGTTAATTTAATTTGTCAGCTATTGATGAATGTGTCTGATGGTTTTGAGTAAAGAAAAACAAGATATATAAAGTCCTGTTTCTTTCTGGTATTTGTGTATTGAATCGATATTGGTTTTATTACTTGTCTAATTCGATGTGGTGTAAGTTTTTCGTTGGCTTCTAACTATATATTTATAGCTGAATTAGAGGGTATGCTCTTTCTACCTTAGTAATAATTATAATCTAGGTTTCTTAAATATTTAACAAGCTCATTTCAGTGGAGGTATGATGTTGATAACTACAAAACCATTCTTTATCAGATGAATATGTATATTTAGAGAGCATATAATTATTTAAGTCTGAATGATTTGGTGTCAAGTGTTTGTTGATATCAGAGGGATTTCTTGAGCCTTCTGATACCAGCTTATATTTGCTGGTTTATTTATCATCTTTAATAAAACAAAGGAATTTTTTAATGAAAATGATTAAAACTGTTATGGCTGGCGCTGTTGCAATGGCTCTGATTTCCTTTGGCGCTAACGCCGCAGATCGGGGGCATGGCGTTGTTAACTTCAAAGGAGCTGTAATTGATGCACCGTGTGGCATTGCACCGGAATCTGCAGATCAGTCCATTGATTTTGGTCAGATCTCAAAAGCACATCTGAATGCAGGCGGTATTTCTGTCAAGAAAGATGTAAATATTAAACTTGTTAACTGCAATTTAGGTACTGGCGCAGCTGCTAAAAAAAATGTAGAGGTCACTTTTAGCGGAGCAACCGTTGATACCGCCAAGAAAATGCTCGGAGCCTCGAATACCGGTGCTGGTATTGTGATGGTTGGCCAGGATGGGAAAGATGTTGTTTTTGGAACCCCTACTGCTGTAATTCCTCTGACAAATGGTGATAACACACTGCATTATCAGGCATGGGTGAAAAAAGCAGGGACTGCTGTGACTGAAGGTGCATTTACTGCGGTTACTGAATTTACTCTGGCTTATAAATAATCACACCTCTCCGGTTTTTAACCATCAGATAAGCAGGGGCGTCAGCTCCTGCTATTACCGGTAAAAATAAGGAGTACTGCATGTTCTGGCGCGTGATCCTTTCGGTAACGTTTTGCTTGTGTGCAGCGGCTCAGGCTGCACCATCGCCTTCTTTTCCGCCTCCGGGGATGACTCTGCCGGAATACTGGGGAGAGAAGGATGTCTGGTGGCATGGCCGGGCGAGCTTTAAAGGGGAAGTGATTGCTCCGGCCTGCACGCTGGCCATGGAAGACACCTGGCAGGCGATTGATATGGGGAAGACCCCGGTTCGTGATTTGCAGGACAGTTTTGTCGGCTCTGAAAAGAAATTCCGTCTGCGGCTGCGTAATTGTGAGCTGGCGGGAACGGGTAAACGGGTTTATACGGCGAGCCGTGTCCGGGTGACCTTTGATGGTCCGCAGGGCGAAACGTCTGACAAATTCTCGCTGACCGGTCAGGCAGAAGGTATTGACCTGCAGATACTGGATAACCAGGGCTATTCGGCCCGTGTCGGTAAAGTGATGCCACCGTTATTGCTGAACGGAAATGAAGAGGGGCTGGATTATACCCTGCGGGTTGTCCGTAATGGTCAGCCGTTAAAGGCGGGAGATTATTATGCCGCATTACGTTTTAAGGTGGATTACGAATAACAGGGTGAACAGAAATAACAACCGGTAACAGACGGAAGCTTCCCGGTATTTAATTAACTATTCCGACAGAGGAACTGAAATTAAATCCTGCATGCAGGAGGGGGAACTTTGTCTTTATTTCCGGGAGCAGTCTGTTTAAAGGTAGTGGCTGATAATGAAAAATAATACCTCTTTTGCTGTTAATGGCATTACATATGCGTTGTTGTTTTCCCTGGCTGGCGCACCGGCTTATGCCGTCGATTTTAATACAGATGTTCTGGATGCAGCAGACAGACAGAATATTGATTTTTCCCGGTTCTCCCAGGCGGGATATATCATGCCCGGGCAGTACCAGATGGAAATTATGGTGAATGACCAGGGAATTTCACCGTCGGCATTTCCGGTGACGTTTCTGGAACCGCCAGCTTCCGGCGCAGACGGAAAGAAAATGTTACCGCAGCCCTGTCTGACAGCGGAGATGGTCAGCCGGATGGGGCTGACTGAGGCTTCTCAGGAGAAGGTCACATACTGGAATAACGGGCAGTGTGCGGACCTCAGCCAGCTGCCGGGGGTGGAGATACGCCCGAATCCGGCAGAAGGGATGCTGTACATCAATATGCCGCAGGCCTGGCTGGAATATTCCGACGCCTCCTAGCTGCCGCCGTCCCGCTGGGATAACGGTATTCCGGGGCTGTTGTTTGACTACAACATCAACGGGACGGTGAACAAGCCACACAAGGGAAAGCAGTCACAGTCACTGAGCTATAACGGGACTGCGGGTGCCAACTTCGGTGCCTGGCGTCTGCGTGCGGACTATCAGGGTAACCTGAATCACACCACCGGCAGCGGGCAGGGAACGGACAGTCAGTTCACCTGGAGCCGTTTCTACATGTACCGCGCCATCCCGCGCTGGCGCGCAAATCTCACACTGGGTGAGAACTACATCAATTCTGAGATTTTCAGTTCCTGGCGCTATACCGGTGCCAGCCTGGAAAGTGATGACCGCATGCTGCCGCCAAAACTGCGCGGTTATGCACCGCAGGTCTCAGGGATTGCGGATACGAATGCGCGCGTCGTGATTTCGCAGCAGGGACGCATCCTCTATGACTCCACCGTGCCGGCAGGTCCGTTCACCATTCAGGACCTGGACAGCTCCGTACGTGGTCGTCTGGATGTTGAGGTTATCGAGCAACTTCCCCTGGATATGCACCTGATTAACTCTTGTGCAATCATGGGGTAAACATAGCCCCGGAGGGATTCGTTATGACCATCACTACTATCGGTATCGATCTTGCTAAAAATGTGTTCGCTGTTCATGGCGTTGAACAAAATGGCAAAACCGTTCTGGTGAAATCCAGAGTAACCCGCGCAGCTCTTCCTGGGGTGATTGCAGGTTTACCTCCCTGTGTTATCGGGATGGAGGCGTGCTTCGGGGCTCATTATTGGGCAAGACAGTTTCGGCAATATGGTCATGAGCCGCGTCTGATGGCCGCTAAATTTGTATCTCCATACCGCATGGCCGGTAAATCAGGGAAAAATGATGCAGCTGATGCTCAGGCTATCTGCGAAGCGGTTCGTCGCCCACATATGCGGTTTGTTCCAGTTAAGGACGAGAGCCAGCAGGCGATGCAGTGTCTGCATCGTACCCGACAGGATTTTATCGAAGAGAAAACAGCAATATATAATCGTCTTCGAGGGTTGATATCAGAGTTCGGCGTCATCGCCCGGCTACTCATTCCCTGCTTGTGCAGGATTTTTATTTCCATAACTGTCTCAAAAGTGACCATAAGCTCTCCTGAATCAGGAGAGCAGATTACCCCTTGGAGCTGATTTCAGGCGTTGGGTGTGGATCACTTTTGCACCGTTCGTGACAGCTGGAACACGTTGATCGCATTGAAGCTAACATCACTGAATATGACCGAATTTTGTCCCGCATAGCCAAAACAGATCACCGTAGTCAGCGGCTGATGAAGCTAAAAGGAGTTGGTCCCACAACTGCCTGTGCTCTGGTTGCCTGTATCGGTAATGCACATGATTTTAAAAATGGACGGCAACTGGCGGCTTGGCTGGGGTTGACTCCATCACAATACAGCAGCGGCGGAAAGTCGAAGTTAGGTAGGATAACAAAAGCCTGTGATTCGTATCTGCAAACGTTTCTGGTACAGGAAGCTCGTTCAGTACTAATTGGCGCTGAGAAAAGGACTGACTCATTCAGTCGTTGGGTCTGTTCACTGGCCGAACGCAGAGGATACTGGCGCGCTGTTGTGGCCATCGCGGCCAAAAATGCAAGGCTGTGCTGGGCATCATTGCATTACGGTGATGATTTCTGGCTGTATTTAACTAAAAACTACATAACCAGTTCTCCGACAAGCCCCAGATAATATTTCATACCATGCAGCAATGCCCGGCTGTCAGGATTAAAATAAGCATTGTGTAAAGGCGCCTGTTCTCCCTCTCCATTTCCAGTCCCCAGCCACGCGAAACAAACGGGAGCGATTACCTGATACTCCGAAAAGTCTTCACCAACGTACATTGGAGTGCTTTCTTCACGAAATAAATAGTTTCTAGACTGCATCATGTATCTGACAATATCACATAACGCTTCATCATTAATAATAGAGGAGTAATCCCATGCGTCAAACTTTACCTCTGCCCGGCAGCGATGCGCCTGTGCAATACCATGTACGATACGCACCATTGCAGATTTAATTTGTTCCCGGATGGCCGGAGTAAAGGTTCGGTTTGTTCCGCAAATATGTGCCTCCCCGGGAATCGTAGCTGTAGTTCCATCTCCACATATTAGGCTGCATACTGAAAGCACTGCTGGAAAATATGGTGCAATTTCCCGGGATACAATAGTCTGTAACGCCATCACTATTTCAGCCGTAGCAATACAGGTATCAACAGTTAAATACGGCATTGAACTATGTCCACCTTTTCCCTGCAACCATATGTTAAACGTATCACGATTAGCCGTAGCAATACCCCGCTTCAACGCAACAGTACCACATGGCAATGATGGCAACACGTGTAATGCGAAAAACATCTCCACATCGCTCAGTCCCCCACTTTCAACTAGTTCTTTAGCGCCACCCGGAGACATCTCTTCGCCGCGCTGAAAAATAAACACAATTTCACCATGAATGTCTCGCTGCTGTCCGGCAAGTACACTGGCTACACCCATTAGTATTGCGGTATGCATATCATGCCCACAGGCATGCATCACTCCGGATCGTGATGAACGAAAGGCTGTCTCTGTCTTCTCTGTCACGGGTAACGCATCAATATCTGCCCGGAATGCAATCGTTCGTCCGGGAAAAGCGCCCTTCAGGCGGACTATAATCCCCGTAAGTGCTGGTCGGGTGATTTCCAGTTGTGGGTAAGCAGATAATTGTTTAACAATGTATTCCGTAGTTTTGAACTCTTTGTGTGATAACTCTGGATTACGATGGATTGTTTCACGCCAGTTCATCATTTTCTGCAGAACATCTTCCCAGACGATGCGTTTTCCCATTCTTCTCTCCTGTTATAATATATAATTACTCTGAGCTATCTACTGTAAATACCTTCTTACCATCATGAGATATAAAAACACTCTATAATCCTTCCTGTTAATCTTTATACAACGATGGGGAGCCAGCAACCCCCTTGAATCTGTCTATTTTTAAAATGATCAAAAAACTGATCAAGCTCATTAACGCTCCAGTTATAATGGAGTAAATGCCAAAGGGTTGGCCAATAATCTGCCAGATAATACCTGACACTGTCCCTGTTATTATGGACACCAGACCGGCACGGGGAGTAACATAATCCGCTAAAAGACCAAAAAGATAAGCTGCAAATGGCCCTGTTGCTCGAATAGTGAATGCAAAAATCAGTAATTCAATAATTTTTTGGCTGAAAAAAGCGATAACAATTCCAATAATCCCTACAATGATAACTATTCTTTTACTGTTTTTTAGCTCACTTTCTGATGTGTGAGGTAGCTTATTGATAAAACCATAGTAAATGTCCTTAACCATAATGCTTGAGGCTCCCAGTAAATCACCTGAACCGCTGGACATTGTGGCAAAAAGCACCGCTGATAAAACCACACCAGCAAATAAAGGGGGGAGCTTACCAGCTGCAACTGTAGCCAGGGCATCATTTGCAGCAATATCCGGATAATACACCCATGCAATAAGGCCAAATATAGCAGGAACAAAAGCATAGGCAGCAATAACCACACCACACAATAATGCTCCCCTTATAGCTATTTTTTCATTTCGTGCAGAATAAAATCTCTGGACAGCTTCCTGACCAGTACAGAATGTCATAAAGTACATGACGATAAGCCCTGTGATAGCTCCCCACCCCAGATGGGTAGTGGAAAGTTTCTCTTTTGGTAGCACATGGAATATATGAGTCCAGCCATGTGGATCATTAGTCAGTATATAAATAACAGCAATGGAGAAACCAAATACAATGATAAAAAATTGGATAAAATCAGTAAGGGAGAGGCTCCACATACCACCGACCCATGTATAAAAAACAAGCAACCCCCCGGCAATCAATAGGGCCACAGAAAAATTAATATTCAGCATGACGCTGACAACTGTAGCGCAGGCTGTAATCTGCGCTGCCGCTAATGAAATTAATGATATAACAGATAACAAACTAGTAATTAAGTGGCTGATTTTGCCGTAACGTCGCCCTATGATTTCAGGAACTGTCGTTGCCATTGTTTTACGCATATAAGGGGCAATAAAAGCAACGAGAAAAATACCAATGCCAGTCGCAATGACATACCATGCAGCGGATATTCCCCATACACCATAAGCTTTGGCTGTCACTCCGATAGTACTTCCCCCTCCGATTTCTGTAGCAGCCAGGGTACCTGCCAGCATCACAGTTCCCAGACGTCGTCCGGCAAGATGGTAATCCTCTGAGTTGCTGATACGCGTTCTTGCATAAAGAGAGACGCCTATCATTATGATGATATAAACTATTACCGTAATAGTTATTATGGTATGGCTATTCATATATGGTGTCCCGTTCCCATCTCCGATAGGAAACAGACAGCAAAATTCAGGCCAGCCATGTTACGATAGTTTAAATAAAAAATAAAACATACAGTTAACCAATGCCAGCCTTTATCTCCCTGCAGATAATTTTTGTTTTCTGATACAGATACTGATACGTAGCCCACATTCTGTATCAAAATGAGATTATTTTCTCATTGTAGTAGCTAGACCGGCCTTCTGAATCTCTGGGCGGTAGGTATCAATTAAGTTCGTGATCGTCTTAATACCAGTTTTTAGACTGGCCATTGGAGAACAGATTATTCTCTTTAAGAGGTAGTCCGTTCCGTCGTTCGAAGGTAAACGTCATACATAGCCGAACTTTTCATCGGCTTAACAGCCCAATGAAAACGCGCTCCCTTGCCAACTCTCAAAGCACTACGAATTTCGTCGAGCGGCTCAAACATGTGTTTTGACTTCCGAAACTCCATTTGTTTGTTTCGCAGCGGAGCCACGCCGTAGATATCTCGAAACTCATGAATTAGCATTGCCTCGAACTCAGAATAAACCTTTGAAGCATTTCTTACCCGTGGGAAGCAATAGCCTATGAGAAACTCATACTCGCCTTGCAGGTCTGCGAGATCCATCAGCCAGTTCTTATGCTGGGTAATGCGTTGTTCAAAGTTTCCTTCACCAATATAGACCACGGGGGAAATACCTCGTGGGTACTGAATAGCGAACAGGCCATTGAGCCTGATTACATAAACACACCGCTTAAGATCCTGCTGCGTGATCCCTCTGCGTTGCAATTCTGGTAGGATATCTGTTTTCCAGGTCTGATGGCAGTTCCAATGCAGCCAGTCCCATTTAATTTGTACAACAGCCATTTTATGGCTCCTAATCAAGTCTGTTTTACTTGAGTTCCATTGAGCAATAAGGTTCACTGCACGAAATATACTATCAGGTCTGATTGATCTTACCCAGCAATCGTGGACAAGTGGCTAAGTGAGTAATCTCTCAGTCAGAGGTGACTCATATGACAAAAACAGTATCAACCAGCAAAAAAATCGTAAACAGCATTCGCCTGAATTTCGCAGTGAAGCCCTGAAGCTTGAGGAACGCATCGGTGTCGCTGCCGTAGCCCGTGAACTCAGTCTGTATGGGTCTCATCTCTATGCGTGGCGCAGCAAACTGCAGCAACAGATTGCCTGAAAGTGAACTGGCCGCTGAAAATGCCCGCCTGAAGCTGCAACCAGCGGAGTAAGCAGAGGAACTGACCAAGGCCGCGACATACTTCGCGAAGCGCCTGGAATGAAGTATGTCTTTATTGAAAAACATCAGGCTGAGTTCAGCATCAAAGCAATGTGCCGCGTGCTCCGGGTGGCCAGCAGCGGCTGGTATACGTGGTGTCAGCGACTTATAAGGATAAGCACACATCAGCAGTTCCGCCAGCACTGCGACAGCAGTGCCCGTAAGGCTTTTATCTGGTCAAAACAGCGTTTCGATGAACCATGCCTGACGGATGAACTGCGTGCTCAGGGTTATCACTTTAACGTAAAAACCGTAACGGCAGGTCTGCACCGTCAGGGGCTGAGGGCCAGGGCCTCCCGGAAGTTCAGCACGGTCAGTTACCGCGCACACAGCCTGCTTGTGTCAGAAAATCTGCTGGCGTAGGATTTTTAGAACCAGAAGTGGGCGGGAGACATCACGTACTTACGTACAGATGAAGGCCGGCTGTATCAGGCAGTGGTCATTGACCTGTGGTCGCTGGTCGATGTTGCCACGCATGACGGCGCAACTGCCCTGCAGATAGCGCTGTTGCGGCGTAAGAGGACCGTGAAGGTCAGTACGGTTCAGCAGATTACCATGCACTGCTGAAGCAGCATAATCTGTGCGGCAGCATGAGCGTAAAAGGTTGCTGCACTGACTATAAGGCTGTATCTCCTGTCAGAAGTCTTTCCAGACCAGGTTTCGATGCATCCTGTTCTCTATACGTCGTTGTCACTTATAAAGAGAGATACATTATGAATTATTTTTACACATAAAGTATTTATTTGTCATAGCTAAACAATTCATAACCAGAACTCATTATTTAATTTACAGTTGAAGTCATATGTCTATAATGAGGAATCTCTGAACAGGAGTCGTTTGCTGGACAGTTACCTTAAATTAAAAAACAAGGCAAGTTAGCGAAAATTTTCCTGCCGCTGCTTGTCGCTTCCGACAGGCAGCAATCTCACCTGACACGTGATTGCGCCTCAACATAAACATTGAAGTGGATTCTTTCTTATCGAAAATCATTCAGGAAACGATGAGTCAGCCCCGTATTTTCAAGAGGAAAAACATTATGATGCCTAATATTTCTGATGAACCTCCATCTAAATGGAGAGACACAGGTTGACTGCCCGCATTGAAATCAAGTGTATACAATGGAGGTGGTCACGATAGTTGCCTTAACATTATCAGACAGAAACCATCCATTTTATGCACTCAGTCGAGGTGTAGCATGTTGCTCACAATCAAAAATTATGTTTTTCATATTGATGCCAATAGTACAATTCATTTTTCCGCGCTGGCAGACATCAGCCAGCCAGTGAGAAAATTATCACTCCCAATTAATAAAAGAAACAATAACAGCAACAATCTCATAAGCAGGCTCCTGCAAAAACTGGCAAAAAAGAGACAGAATGCCATCGAGGATTATATAAATACGCTGCTGCCTTAATTATTCAACCGTCATACAGGACTGGATAACGACGTGCCTGTACAATCGGGTACTATTTTGGCGTTATTCCTTCATGTTTAGTGGAAATCACTCTATAAACATGAATCTATAAGCGGGGTCTCCAGATATGTATACTTTAATAAAGCACAGAAACAAAACAACTTCTGTAATTAACGATATAGTTGTCTGCTTTATTCTTATCACAGGTGTTGTTCTGTTTATCTACGGCTGGCAGGGCATGCATGGCATTTTCAATGGGCATAGTTTGCCTGTACTCAGCTCCGATTATTATGCTCTTCCTTACTACACTCTTCGTACAACCATGCGGCTGATTATTGGGCTTTTTTATTCAATGATATTTTCAATCGTCTTCGCGGTACTGGCTGCTAAATATGCTCCAATGAGACGAATTATTTTGCCCTTCGTCAACTTTATGGAATCCGTTCCGTTAGTTGGATTCCTGACTTTTACCACTGCCTTTTTCCTTGGTCTTTATCCGCACAGCGTTATGGGGTTGGAAGGATTAGCAATATTTGCAGTCTTTACCGCACAGGCCTGGAATATGATGCTGACGTTATATCAGACACTTAGAGTGGTCCCCAACGAACTGGCAGAAGCTGCAGATGTATTCCGTTATAACCCGTGGCAAAAATTCTGGCGTCTGGGATTCATATATTCATTTCCCGGGTTGCTGTGGAATACGATGGTGTCGCAGTCTGCTGCATGGTTTGCCTTAATTGCCTCAGAAATGCTGACTGTAGGAAACAGCAGCGCAAATTTACCAGGCGTTGGCTCTTATATTGGCATTGCACTTCAGGACGGCAATCTTTCTGGTGTTGTTCAGGGAGTATTGGCGCTTATCGCTAATATCATAATATTTGACCAATTACTGTTTCGCCCGCTGGTCCGCTACGCCTATCAGTTTAAATATGAAGACGTGAGTGACAGAAAAGTACCCGGTTCATGGTTCTATCAATGCCTGAATAATTCAATGACAGGACAGGCACTGGGATTTGTCTGTAAGCAGCTTTCCAGATTCTGGTTGTTCGTATTACCAAAAGCATGGTACAGATTACAGCTTCATCGTTTGTTTATTTTTCTTGGAAAAATGAACTGGCTATGGTCAAGCTTGTGGTATCTGTCAATTGTTGTCGGTTGCATCTATTACGGGCACCAGTTGTGGTTATTTCTTCCTAAGGAATACCTGGCTTTAATCCCTGGTTGGATGGCGTTGACTGCAGCGCGAGTCATCGCCGCCATGGTGCTTAGCGTCATAATCTTTACACCACTTGGCATCTGGATCGGCCTGCGACCTGAACTGGTGCGTTTTTTTTCAGCCGATTATCCAGATCCTGGCCGCGATTCCTGCTAACGTTTTTTATCCGTTGATTGCCTTCATGATCGTTGCGTGGCACCAGGATTTGGGGGGTTTCAACGTCATTGCGGGTACATCAATGATCCCCAGTCAGATGGTTGAAGTGAGTAAAGTTTTTCATCTTCGTGGATGGCTATGGTGGTCTAAATTCACGCTTCCGGCTGTATTCCCTTATATAGTCACGGGCGTTATTTCAGCAGCAGGTGGTGCATGGAATACCGCTATCGCTGCCGAAGTACTGAACTGGGGTAAAATTACGCTACAAACTCACGGACTCGGTGCTTTTATTTCTCTGGCCAGCGATGCCGGTCAAAATCCACAAGAAGCACTGGGATGTCTGGCTATGTGTTTCATGGTACTGCTATGCATTATTTTCATCTGGCAACCCATGTATCACTATGCAGAAAACCGGTTTAAGTTCGACTAGTTATCAACTATCAGGACATATTATGAAGCATTCACAATTAATATTAGAAGTTAAGAACGTCACAAAAATTTTTGAAAAAAACCGGAAACAGAGAGTTACCGTACTGGAGCATATAAATCTTGAGATTAAAGAGAATGAGATTGTTGCATTACTCGGGCGTTCTGGCTCTGGAAAATCCACCCTGTTACGAATGGTGGCAGGTCTTGTGGAGCCTGACTTTGGCTCCATTGTTTGCTGCGATCTGCCAGTTAATGGACCCGGTAAAAATACGGGGATGGTTTTTCAGTCCTTTGCTCTATTCCCGTGGTTAAACGTTTTTGACAGTGTAGCATTTGGCCTGCAGGCTCAGGGAATTTCGGCTGATGAGGTAGATAAAAGAACGATGGATATGCTGGATTTGATTGGTTTATCCGGTTACGAAAAAGCCTATCCGCGTGAGCTTTCAGGAGGAATGCGTCAGCGTGTCGGGTTTGCCAGGGCGCTGGCTATAGAGCCAGAGCTTTTACTTATGGATGAACCTTTTTCAGCACTGGATATTTTCACCGGTAACAGACTTCGCCAGGACCTCATTGATTTGTGGGAAAACCGAATTATTAAAACGCGCTCTATGCTACTGGTGACACACGACGTTGAGGAAGCAGTGATGCTTTCAGACAGAGTTTGTTTGCTGGGAGGGCAACCCAGTACCATAACGGATATGTTTAACATTGATATTGAACGTAATAAAAGAACAAAAGATAGTATGTCCATTATTGTTGAAAAGATTACCGGAGTATTAAATGAACGCATTGCAGTCTGTTCGTAAAATATCTTATGTTTAAAAGTGAGTTTTATTCTGTTGGAAGAATAACAGCCCGGCAGTCGCTAATTATACTTAGCTGCTGCTAGGCTGTATTTTGTATGAGTTTTCAGTATCTGACAAGTAATTACAGCATATGTGAGGCTAACATCCTGGTAAAGGAATTAGAGTGTATAATTTTCAATTCTTATCATTTGTACATGTTTTGTTTAGATATTCAGTGTGAGTATTACAAACTAATTTATCTTACATTCATCGCAACAGAATAGTTGCCAATATTATCTTTTAAAATTATATCGTGACTGGTTGTATTAATCACATTGTTTGTAAGGTAATTGCTCAATATCTATAAAATTTCTCTTAAATAAGTAGATGCATCATTATGGATGTGATATAATAAATAAATTACTTAACACAGGTTTATTTAAATGAAATTAAAAAAGTCCCTGGCCGGAATAATAATGCTCTCTACGATGTTAATGTCTGGTTGTTCAACTTATGACACAGTGCAGGTGAAGCCGAAAAAACTTGATAGTAATTATTCTTACTACCTCCTCAATCCCCCTCTGTATGAAGGCGATATTGTACAGTATAAATTAAAAGATGGTAGCCGCAATACTGTTACTGTTCAGAAAACAACACCTCAGTCTCTGCTGACAAGTACCGGACAGGTAGTTCCCTTTGATGATATGGTTTCGCTGGATAAAAAAGATATATCGAAAGGAAAAACAGCAGCAGCAGTAGGCGCAGGCGCTGGAGCAACGGCAATTGTCATGATAGCTGTATTCGCAGTAACACTCGGAGCGGGCTTTGCAGCGATTCTTGCCGGAGGATAAAATCTTCCGGTCACGTCACTGATTCTAATAGCGAACACGCGACAAGTTGAGTAAGATCATAACAGGATTTGAATGGAGTAGCCCCGTCGGTTATCCGGACGGGGCCTTCTCAGAACCGTAATTGCAGAGCTACCACATCGGTTCCCGACAGCCCTGTGCCCTACATATTAGGGGGCTCCTGGAAAACAGGAGTTATACTATTCTTTTTTGTAACACCGATTCTAATGGTAGTTTGACTTGCCTGAATCTATCCGGGGACAGATGTACAAACTTCCGGTTCGAATACGAGGTGAGGGGAAGGAAAGTTATATCGCCCCCTGTGAAAAAGAGAGAAAAAAGCAGCCCCGGATACGGATATCAGTCGATAGTAAACATTTTACAGGCATTCGCGATACCCTTGTTGTATACGGGCACTTTGAATCAATGCTCGTTTCCTGTATTTTTAATCTTTTCGATATTTAAATCCCAGTGGATGAATTGTCGTACTCCACTATCCTCCTGTTTCCAGCGAAACTATCATGGTTCATTCATCGAAATGATATATGCTCCACTGACTGGGGGCATTGCCCGTTAACAGTATGCACAATCATCTCATGGATATGGTCCATCAAAAAATATCTTCTCCTGTACTCGGACCGTTTTTTACTGGCGATATCACTTAGTGGTTTGCGAACTGTCTTATGCGGTAATATATACCAGTTACGGTATGGTTTTCCTGCAACAGACTTCCAGAAATCACTGTATACAGCAACAAAGGTTTTGCTCTTCTGATATCGATATCTTAATTGACGAAAGACATGGCTGTGCTCGCTGACGGCCAGAAACTCAGTAACATTACAAATCTCCATTAATGTACAAAATGCTTCAAAAATAATTCGTTTCGGGAAAAGTCCATAACAGGATCTGGTCGCACATCTGATAATTTCAGGTCCAGTATCTTTGGGTGCCCCCTGTAATCCACCGATAAATGCTGTATATCCTTTCCTTGTCGAAATAATAGAAAATGTCAATCTGGATACCGGGATTTTATTAAAGTAAAGTGATAACATTAGTTCTCCCTCACGATCAAAGCCGCTGGAAGAACAATGAATTTCAAAATCCTCTCCGTCCTTTCCATGAAATTGAACCAGAGAAATGGATTTTTTCGGAAGAAAAAACGGCAAATATCTTTCCGGAAGGCTCTGTACAAAACGATAATGATCAAGAATATATTGAGCACGATTGCTGACACGCCCGCCCTTATGCAGATAGGGACGATGAATTTTTGCAGGCAAAATAGGTTGCATCGTTAATATATCATCAATGTAATCCAGTGATTGCAATCCATAATAATACTGGATACTGGCAACAGGGTTTACGATACAACGCAAAACATACATAAACCTGAACTTCTTTCTTTCCCATTTTCCATCAAGTGATTGAGGAGAGAAGATGACTTTATTAAGGAAACTGAGAAATTTTTTTTCACTCATAAGATACCTGTTAAATCTGTATTTTTCTTTGTGTCCGTTACGGGATACATACTCACTGATAACTTTATATAAATATATTACCGGGTGAAAAAGATAATCATGTATGGTTAGTTATTATTTTCTATCCGTCTGGAACGTGTTGTCAGTGCTGTATCCTCTGCCCAGAAATAGCAATCTTTAATATTGTTTTCATACTTTTGGGCCTCTTAGCTATCAGGTGCTTAATTATGTCACTATTGTTCCTAAACAACAGCTAAACGCTGTTCGATATTATTTTTTGTATTGTCTTATGATTTATCACAAGTGATTGTAACGAATCAAAATTTTACCACAGTGAGAGCAAATATAATGTCTGATGCCGGGCTGTTTTTCCGTTATGTATCATGCCTTCAGTAGTGGAATAAATGGGATAGCTGGCGCAGACAGAAACAACAGTAGTACCTAAAAAACTTCGTCTTACACTGAAGGAGTATTACCGGACAGGTGCATCATAATGATGCCGCTTTATTATCGGATTTGGTGGTCGCCTTAACGACCACTTCAGACAAAAGGTATTTATACAGGGAATGGTAAATAGCTTCGGCTGAGGCAGGTACCGTTCAGTTTTTCGATATCCTGTATATGTCAAGACTCAATATGGGTCTTCTTCCCCTGCTTTTCGCGTTTTCAGAAACTTCAGGATCCATGTATATTGTTCAGGATGCGGGCGCACAAATTTTTCGATAACTTCATTTATCTGCCGCGCAATTTGCGCATCACAACAATCATTCATTGCGGTAAGAGGAGGTCTGACATTGATTGTCAGTTGATGTCTCTTTCCGTCATAAACAGGGAAAAGGGGGATTATCTGCGCTCTACTGATCCTCCTGAGGCGCTCGGTAACAGGTAATGTCGCCTTATATGTAGCAAAAAAGTCTGCAAACTCACTGAATTCAGGACCATGATCCTGATCGGGCAGATAATATCCCCAGTAGCCTGACCGTACCGACTGAACAAAAGCTCTGATTCCGTCATTACGTGCGTGTAGTTTTCCTCCGAAACGACGACGAGCAATATTCCAGACATAATCCACCACCGGATTTTTTTGGTTGTGAAACATAGCAGCAACTTTTCTTCCTGATGCAGCCATCAGCATTGCTGGAATATCAACCCCCCACGCATGCGGTACCAGAAAAATTACCTTTTCATTATTATGAGCTATACCTTCTATAAAATTTAGTCCGTTCCAGCGTATACGATGTGAAATTTTATCAGCACCGAATAGCGCTAATTCAGCCATAAGCACAATAGCCTGAGGAGCTGTTGCAAACATGGCATCAATAATTTTTTCCCTTTCTTTCTGGCTATATTCCGGAAAACAAAGTGATAAATTTATCCGTGCTCTTTGACGGGCACTTTTTCCGAGACGTCCTGCCAGTCCCCCCAGTTTTTCCAGAACAGGATCCCTTAAAGAAGGGGGAATCACTGCAAATACACCGATAATGGCCAGTCCGAGCCATGTGAGCCAGTAACGAGGTAATAATAATGTTTTCCTGAAACGAGGAATAAATTCTGTTTTGCTGTTTTTCATATCTGTCGGTATCTGCTGTTTATCTTATTAAGATAACATACTTAAGGGGGTGAGGACCAACCGTTCGAAAGTGTACGATCGTTCCTCAATTCCCTTAAATAATTACCCATTACTGAAAAACAATTGAACAAAAAATAGACTAAAAGCAAAGTTATAGTCATATATTGCGGCTGCCCTTACCCTGCTGAGCCAGAGTAAGAATGCTCTGTGCAGTTCTGTTTATATCAAACCGACATTCGATATCTTCTTTGGCCCTAACAGCCATCATACGGAAGCGTTCCGGCCGGGATAAAAAATCGTTCAGCATGTTTGTCCATGCAGCTACATTCCCCACCTCTAAAAGAGTCCCGGTGACATTATGCTGAATAATATCCGGTATCCCTCCAGTCTTACTGGCAATGACTGGCACACCAGACGCTGCAGCTTCTGCCAGAACCATGCCAAAAGTTTCGTTTTCAGAAGGCATGACAACCACACTGGCAATTTGGTATACGGGTAACACCGGGAAAAGGGGACCTGCCATTAACACATATTCATTCATCCCCAATGATTCAATCTGCATACGCAGACTGGCTTCATATTCCTCACGGCCTGAGCCGACAATCAGCCAACGAAAAGTCCTTCCTTCACGTTTCAGTTGATGCAGCACGTGGAGCATAAACTTATGCCCTTTCTCGGGGCGTAACATTCCTACCTGTACGATAAGCGGTATATTTTCTGCTGCTGCCAACCAGCTCTGAATATTCGAAGGTAAAGGCTGTGTGGCATCATGTCGTAATCTGAGGAAATCAAATCCTGGAGGAATAACGGTCACCGGTGTGCGAACACCTGCGGATTTCAGATGTTTTTGGGTGGCTGTTCCGGGAACAATAATTGCATCACACAGATAGTTCAGGGAGAGCGTTTTGGTTTTTTGTGTGATATAAGTTTTTTGCCGGATAATACTAAATTGGCGACGGCATATAAGACGACACAGTCCGACAATATTACTGTCATGACCACTGTGGCAGATAATCAGGTCAGGACTAAATTCTCTGATCACCCGTCTCAACTTGAGGATGGAAGGGATATGAAGACTATTTCTGAAAGGAATAAACGTAATATCGATTCCTCTTTTTATAGCCTCCTGCGAAATTTTACTTTTTTCTCTGCAGGCAAGCAAAACAGAGTGTCTCAACCCCTTGAGGGCCAACATCTGCTCCAGTGCCTGCAATTCCTGTCCACCAATGTTTGGTGAAGACTCTGTAAATAAAATTTTCATAATTAATTATCGGGTAATCTTGGGCCTTTGTGAAGAGCCAGTAAGGAAGAGAAAAAGGGAGTCGTGTAATAAAACAGACGTCGTTTCAGCCACCCGGAGTGTTCACGTTCCTTGGTACTGATTCGCCCAATTTTCAATGAGCCATTTTCAGGACAGTTCATTCTTCTTTCTGTTGTATATAAATAGGAGAAACCAAGTTCTCTGGCGAGATTAATATAATCTTTATTATAATATCCTTCTGGCCAGCACAGATGAGAGCTGCAGGAACCTAGTTTTTCAGTAAGACATCGTTTTCCTTCCAGTATATCTTCTCTCATATACCGGCACTGTTCTGTCCTTGATACAGAGAGCCTGTCCCAACGTTTATGTGAATGAGTATGTACATGAAATTCAACCAGCCCGGAATCACGCATTTTTCTGATTTCAGACCAGCGAAGCATAACTTCATCAGGATGGTTATCCGCAATCAGTTGTTCACACTCAGAATGAGAGTACTCTTTCTCCTGTGTATGGCGCACTTTACCTTCACCAATCAATCCGCTGATTAAAAAAATATGTGCATGCAGATTATATTCCTTCAGGATTGGCCAGGCCTGAATCCAGTTATCAAGATAACCGTCATCAAATGTTATCATTACGCTCTTTCTGGGAAGTTTTCCTCCCTGATAAAAATACTCGAGTTCCGCAGATGTCACCGTCCGCCAGTTATTTTCCGCCAGCCATTTCATCTGTTCACGAAATGTTTCAGGTGAAAGAGTCACAAGTCCCGGACAACGACTGATGTGATGATACATAAGAACAGGAAGATGTTTTGCATTCAACATGATATTTTCAGCTAATTATTACAAATCATCCCCATGTACAATAAAGGAGATGGTTAAAATATATGCACTAATTTAAAATAATCACCTAGTATCAGGTGATATTTATCTATGATTTTTCAAAGGGTTGTTATAAATTTCTTTAACATTATTTTGCTACGTATCATCTCATACTCTTTTTCTTTAAAGTTTATTGGGTTCATATTTATCTAATTGCTGTTATCATGGTTTCTTTTAATTTGCTGTCAATCATTCCCTCTGAATATGGAACCTGTCGTCATAAGATATGAAAAAACACCTTCCTGACAAATGCATTATATTTTTAGCTCATACACATAATCTGCCACGAGCCAAAGCTAAAACCACATGATACTTCTCATGACAATTTCCTTTATAATTTAAATGAGTATAGGGAACGTAAGATAAACAAATCTTAAACCTCAGTAAAATTCTGTGATAAACGGAGTTGTATCCGTAAAAGAGTATACTGATATTCAATATAACCTGATAAAATTTGACGCTTTTCTGTCTGTAAAACGCCTGATGAACGTCACCGGGCGTCTTGTATTTCAGTGGCAGGTGTGGCCGCTTATGGTTATAAATTGTCACGGACTCTTTTAACATTTCCCGGGTCTGAATCAGGTTTGTAGAATGCTTGAGTAAAAACTCATTTTTCAGGATCCCGTTTATTTGCCCAGCCAGTACGTTCTGGTAGCAGCCATCACTACCAGTCATTGAACAGGTACTCCCTTTCTCTCATGTAATGACTGATAAAGAGCTGAACAGTATTGCAACTCTCTGTCTGAACCATCCCGGAAATCCTTGAGAGTAAACTCTTTGAGAGAGAGGTAAACAGGATGACTAAAAATACGTGTTTTTCCCCTGAGATACGTCAGAGGGCCATCCTTATGGTTCCGGAGCATCAGATCGAATACGGCTCACAGTGGGAAGCACTCAGTTCCACTGCCCCGAAGATTGGCTGCATGGTGGAGACGCTACACACCTGGTTTCGTCAGTATGAACGAGACGCCGGCAAACGGTAATGGTGGACTGAATACCGCTGAACTTCAGTGTCTGAAAGAGGTGGAACGCGAGAATCGTGATCTGCATCGCAGTAACGATATCCTGCACCAGGTTTCTGCGTATTTTGCGAAGGTGAACTTCGGGCAGGAAGTTATCGACAGGGAGAAGAGCGACCAGGCCAATCAGTTGCGGGAAGACAAAAAGGCGCGAAAGGTCATCAAACGCAGTCACCGGATATTGTTACGCCCCCCTGAGAATCTGCCGGAGGGACATAATGTGAAGCTGGCAGAGTTGCCGGAGACAACCCGGCCGTTAAACACGGTCTATACGCTGAAAACGGCGTTGAAGGAGTTTGTGGTATGCGCTGGACAGGGAAGTTGCACAGAAGCGCGGGAATGAGAGGTAAGACAATTACAGGAGAGTGGCATCAGTGCGCTGCAGCGGTTAACAAACAAGCACAAAAACTATGTGGACGGTATAATCGCTAGTGCGACACACCGTCTGAATACCAGTGTGCTGGAAGGAATGAACAAGAGGAGCAAGGTGCTAAAGCGGATGGTGTATGGATACCGGGATAACGACTACTTTTTATAAAGATAAAAGCAGCGTTTTCCGCTAAAGCGCGATGTGCCTTTTTTTCTTGGGCATCCCCCCTGCAGCTATTTCCCCCACCCGACTGTGGCTATATTCCTCACTTCGTTTGCGCCATTTTCTTTGTTGGTAACAAAATTCATTGTAATTCAATAGATTAAAAACATGGCGCAGTAATTGCTTTATACATGTACGTCTCACAGATTGCATAAGGCAACCGAAATGAAAAAGAACGCTGTGGTTATTAACCCGAAAGATTCTGTCGCAACCGCTATTCAGGAACTGAAAGCCGGTGATAAAGCCAGCATGTTTGTCGGCACCGAAACTCTGGATGTCATCCTGCGCGACGATATTCCTTATGGACATAAATTCGCCATCAAAAACGTTGCCCTGCGCGGCGAAGTTTACAAGTACGGCGAGTCCATCGGCCGTGCTACCCAGGAGATTCTGGTGGGCGATTACGTTCACGTGCATAACGTAGAAAGCGAACGTGGTCGTGGCGACTGGCAGTAATCGAACCCTATTCACAAATTTTTGAGATCACTATAATGAAAAATATAATCAAAGGTTATCGCCGTCCGGACGGCAGCGTTGGCATCCGTAACTACGTTCTGATCCTGCCAACCAGCGTTTGCTCTAATAAAGTTGCTCAGGATATCTCCGCACAGGTTAACGGTTCAACCTGGGTAAACAACAACTTCGGCTGCTGCCAGATTGCTAACGACGCCAAACAGACGGAAAAAACGCTGATCAACGTAGCGAAAAATGGCAACGTGGGTGCGATTGTTGTGGTCGGTCTCGGCTGCGAAGGCGCAGAGCCAACCAACATCACCGCAGAAATCGCGAAATTTGGCAAACCAGTCACCTGCATTACTATCCAGGGCGAAGGGGGCACGCTGCAGTGTCAGGCTAAGGGGGTTTCCATTGCCTGCCAGTATGCGCAGGAGCTGTCGCTGATGGATTTTGAATATCTCAGTACCAGCGAACTGATCCTCGGTATGGAGTGCGGCGGGTCCGATACCACCTCCGGCCTGGCGTCTAACCCGGCCTGCGGTGTGGCTTCCGATATGCTGGTTGTCGACGGCGGCGTCTCCATCCTGTCTGAAACTACCGAGTTTATCGGCGCTGAGCACGTCGTTGCCCGTCGTGCGGTGACGCCTAAGGTTGCCCAGGACTTGATAGATCTGGTTGTTGGCTGCGAAAACCGTGCTAAATCCTTCGGTGCAGATATCCGCGGCGGTCAGCCTACCCCGGGGAATATCCAGGGCGGGATCACCACCATCGAAGAGAAATCTCTGGGCTGCATGCACAAAGCTGGTCACGCACCGCTACAGGGCGTGCTTCAGTATGCCGACTGCCCGGACAGCAAAGGTCTGTGGGTGATGGATTCCCCGGGGCAGGATATCGAATCCATCTCCGGGATGGTCGCCGGCGGCGCTCAGGTCATTATCTTCACCACCGGTCGCGGCACGCCCACCGGTAACCCGATCGCTCCGGTAATTAAAATCACCGGTAACGAAGAGACTTTCCACAAGATGAGCGACAACATCGATATCGATGCGTCACCCATCATGCGCGGTGAAGCCTCTATCAACGATATTGGCGAAGAGATTTATAATGAGATTGTGCGTGTGGCGAACGGTAAAACCACCAAAGCCGAAGACCTGGGCCATAAAGAGTTCTCTATTTACAAAATCTCTCCAACTTTCTGATTTTTTTTCAAATATTAATGTCGTTAAAGGAGGGGGCCAGCCGGCACCTTCCGCCTACACTCAGCTCTTACCCCGATGGTTCAATATCAGACTCTGGACTAATACGATGAAAATTAAACAAACAATCGAGAAATTCCCCGGCGGGATGATGGTTATCCCACTGATTATTGGTGCGCTGTTTAAAACGTTCTGCCCTGGTGCTCTCGAAATTGGTAGCTTCACTACCGCCATTTCCCACGGCTCCATGGCTATTCTCGGCGTATTCTTCGTCTGTATGGGCGCGGAAATTCGCCTCAAAGCTGCACCGGTTGCCCTGAAGAAAGGCTTTGCGATCATGCTCTCCAAACTGGTCGTGGGCACTGCGATTGGTCTGCTAGTGGCAAAATACTGCAGCGTACACGGCTTTTTAGGTATTTCATCGCTGGCGATCATTGCCGCGATGACTAACGCCAACATGGGACTGTACGCTGCCCTTACCAAACAGTTCGGGAACGAGACTGACTCCGGCGCGATTGCCGTACTCTCCGTGCTGGAAGGTCCATTTCTGACTATGGTCGCCATGGGGGCTGCCGGGCTGGTGTCCATCCCGCTGATGCAGCTGCTGGCTGTGGTGCTGCCGATCCTTATCGGTATGGTGCTGGGGAATCTGGATGAGGAGATGCGCACGTTCCTGAAAAGCGGCGGCGCGATGTTGATCCCCTTCTTCTCTTTCGGTCTGGGTACCGGGATTGATTTCACCACGCTGGTTGAGGCAGGGGCTTCCGGCATCATCCTTGGTCTGATGACCGCTTTCCTTGGTGCGTTGATCAACGTCACCGTTTCCCGCTTTGTGGGCGGTACGGGGATTGCCGGGGCGGCTGTTTCCACCACTGCTGGTAATGCAGTTGCCACACCAGCGGCTATCGCCGCGGTTGACCCGACTGTGGGCGCACTGATTAGCGTGGCGACTCCGCAAATTGCCGCATCAACCATCGTGACCTCACTGGTGGTACCGTTTATCACTGCCTGGGTGGCTAAGCGCGAGCAGAAGCGACTGGTGAAAAAGGCGCAGGCGGCAGGCAAATCGTGAGTGATTGATTCACAATCATTAGCATCAAGTGTTCAAGATCCAGGTAGAAACATTTTGTATGACAAATATAATCTAACTACACTAGTTCCATCGTTAAGTCCCCTCAAACACGGTCTCAGGGCTGTGTTTTTCTGAAACGTATTGACGCGGATCTTATGTCCAGACAACCTGTTATTTGCATCATCTCTCCCCTCAAGGCGCTCAGCCAGCACGCTGAGGCGCTGTTTTACCGCTACCAGGGCAAGGCAACTATCTCCGTTATCAATGCCCATCTCGACGATCTGAACGCGGCTCTGCCGGCCATTAAGCTGCAGAATCCCGACGTCATCGTCAGCCGTGGGGGCATGGCCTGGATGCTGAAGAAAATGGTTTATGTACCAGTGGTCGAGATTAAAACCTCCGGTTACGACATTCTCGACGCACTCAGTCCGTGGATGGGGCAGGATAAAAACATTGGCGTCATCGGCTTCAGAAGTGTGATTGAAGGCTGCACAAAGATTGCGGACACCCTCGGCTTAAAGCTTGCCGAATTCATCATCGACGAGATGGATGTTCCCTGCATCAACAGTGTCCGCCAAGATTTTCAGCGCTATATGAACAACAACCAACTGGATTTGATCATCGGCGACGCCATCTGCCCCATCTATTTTGGCCGAGACGCGCAGCAGTTTATCCCCTTTAATTCCGGGCTTGGCTCCATTGAACAGGCGCTGGACGACGCCATCCAGCTCTCCACGGCCTTACTCCAGGAACGTATTGAACAGCTGCAGCTCAACCTTCTGCTCGACCACACGGAAAAGTCCGTGGTGATGCTCACGCCACAGGGAACGGTGATGCGCTGTAATCACCGGGCAACCCGGCTGCTCGGCCTGAAAAAACAGGTTCGGCTGAACGACGTCCTGCCGAACCTGGAACTGGACTGGGCGCACCTGAGTCAGGGTGATATCGTAGAGAATGAGTTGATTGCCAGCCCACTGGGTGAGCTGGTGATGAATCAGTATCCTATCGTGGAGCAGGGGCTGGTTAATCGGGTGATCGTCACCTTCCAGACCTCATCCAGCCTGCAGGGAACGGAACAGACAATTCGCCTGAAAGAGGTGAAAAAGCTGGGCTTTCAGGCCCGCTATCGGTTCAACGACTTTATCACCCATGACGAAGAGATGCGTACCCGCCTGCTGCTGGCAAAAACCTACGCCGTAACGGAAGCGACCATGCTGATTCTGGGGGAGAACGGTACCGGGAAAGAGATTATCGCCCAGAGCATTCATAACGCCAGCCTCCGTAAAGACGGCCCGTTTGTGGCGGTCAACTGCGGCGCCATTCCAGCCCCAATTCTGGAAAGCGAACTGTTTGGCTACGTAGACGGGGCATTTTCGGGTGCAGCGAAAAAAGGCAAAACTGGACTTTTCGAGCTCGCCCACAACGGTACCCTGTTCCTCGATGAGATCTGCGAGCTGGATAAATACCTGCAGGCCAAACTGCTGCGCGTACTACAGGAACGCCGGCTGATGCGCCTGGGCTCGGACCATATGATCCCGATCGATATCCGCATTGTGGCCGCTACCAACCGGAATATCCCGGCCATGATCGCCGAAGGGGAATTTCGCGAGGATTTATATTACCGCCTGAACGTGCTGAAAATCACCACTCTGCCCCTGCGCGACCGCCCCTGTGACATTCGCGTAATCGGTGAAGCGCGGCTAAACGAGCTGCGTGATCATTACCATATGCTGCCCATTCAGCTTAGCGACGCCCTGTGGGATTTCTTAAGGCATTACGACTGGCCGGGTAATGTGCGTCAGCTGGGCAACATTATGGAGCGGCTGGCGCTCTCCTTCCGGGAAGGCGTTATCGATCTGCCCGACACAGAGCTGTTTCTCGAGGATCTGAAGACCGAAACCTGCATCATGCCGGAGTCTGATGCCGAGCAACAGGCCGCATCCAGCGGTTGCTCAAGCTGCCAGATGCTGGAAGGCTCCTACAAACATATCCGCAGCCGCATTCTGAAGGCCGTGATGATCAGGCAGGAGAATAATAAGAGCAGCGCGGCGCGGCAGCTGAATATTGACCGTAGTTCCCTGAACCGCTGGCTGGAGGAGCAGGCCTGACGGATCTTACCCACGTAATGTGGACACAGTCCTTTATCCCGCCGAGTACTTCCAGTACCAGGCCCGGCACCCTCTCAAACTCCCTCAAATTATTCGTCACCAGTATTGCCCTGGTGGCGATGGCGTGTCCGGCGATCGCCGTGTCGTTCGGACCGTTCGGCGTGTCGGCGAGGCGCAGCGCCACCTTAATTTCCGTGATCGCATCCACTGCGGCGCGATCCTAGGGCAGGATGGCATCAAGGCGGGCGCAGAACGCATCTCGGCGTAGGTGATGACCGAGACCACGATACGGTGACCGCTTGTTCCAGGTGCTTAAGCACCGCTTCAGGCTGCTCGCGCATGATGAACGAGCAGATGTTCGTGTCGAGCATATAGATCTTGTTCACAGGTTAACTCGTCTTTCCTCGCTGACAACGTCCCCGCGCTCCGTCATAAAGCCCGGATCGGCCTTTTCTAGCTCCAGGAATGAGCGCCAGGTCGGACGGAGGGACGCAGAATGATGCTGTCCCCTTCTCGAACGTTCTCCAGCTCACTTACCCCCTCAAAATCCAGAGCGCGGGGCAGGCAGATGGCGCAGTTATTGCCGTTTCTGAATATCGATACGGTTCTCATGTTCTTTCTCTGCCGGGCAGATAGATATGTGGAAAATATCCGGAATATTCACAGCACCTGGTGTGTGCATATATATAGATATGACATATGCAGATGGTAAGTATATGCGTATGCCATACCTATGCAGATATCATGCATATGGATACGCCTGGCATCTGCATGTTTCTCTCTTTTTTGCGCCGGGCTCCGAAAATTATCAAAGTCAGAACTCTACTGGTGTATAGAATGAAAGAACTGATGGAGGGTATTTAACCTATAGGGGACAAATGGATTGAAAGTCCGCTACGAGTGAGAAGCAGACACCGCTCAAATTAGGTGTATTAGTCCAGTACCTGAAACAGAACCTGTTCAGAATCCCGCGTATTTATTAGCCACGTATACCTGTGTTGTTCTGAGGTGAGCATATCACCTCTGTTCAGGTGGCCAAATTCAGTGTGCCACTACACCGGAAAAATCAGAACAGGGAGAAAGGGGCAGGGGATTAATCGAATAAGTCAGTGAAAATAAATCAGGCTTATTCACCGTGGCGAAGGTTCTTTGCCCAGTTGCTGGAGCTGTCGAAAATCAGAACGCTATTTATTAACTAATGGTGAGTAGGCCACCGCTTTTGGCGCAAACTGGATATTTGAACTCAATAGATATTTAAGGGCGACTACAGCATCACGCTTGCTGTCTTTATTCCGGTTTTCGGGTGAGGTAAATAGCTGTGATAAAATTTCGTTGCACTAACCTGCCAAACTCCTCATCGGCTATCTTTTCGATTTGATTCAGGAATCGTTTCCGTTCTTCTTCCGGTAAACGGGAGACTGGAGAGAACGTGGCTGTCAAATCTACAACCTGCCTGGCTGTAAGAATTGGTGACCACCTGATTTCTTCATAGAAGACATCCCTGAAACCTGCTGATTGCAACTCTGTAATGCGCATATCTTTATCCAGTGCGAATGGTCGGCTGAATCCTGCTGTATGGGAGGGGCTAAGACTTAATGGCTTGAAAAGTGCCTGGGTTCGGTGCTGGAAGGCATCCATATTGAGCGGATCACCAAAAACAGTCCACCACATTGCCCACCATCCACCTGGTCGTAACAGTTCGAAAATTTGCATCAGAGCAGTCTCTGGTTGCAACCAGTGGAAAGACATGGCGGATATACCTGAATCAAACATATTAGAAGGCAACGAACTGTCTTCGAATGAGGACCGTATAATTTTCAGAGATGAACCATAGTGGTTTAATCGCTTACACAGGGTATCTGCAAGTCGTGCATCCGGTTCTATCGCAGTAACCTTGCAACCAAGGGCGAGTAGAGGCTCTGTTGCCTGCCCTGTTCCCGCACCGATCTCGAAAACATTGGATTCTTTATGGGCGATATCATGCTCACGCAAGATTTCATAGACACGTTGGGGATAATCAGGGCGAGCATGATTATATCCCTCGCTGTCCGCTCCAAATACATGTCTTCCTTCGGTAAGTGAAATTATATTTAACATCGCACTGAAATTGCGCTAGGTGATAGTGGTGTTTTTATTAACAAAAGATCAATACACATGACTGACCTGCTCACGATAAAATAGTATATCACGTTGCTACCAACGCCCGCTTTTGGCACAAAGCGGACGGTCAGTTTCCTGAGCGTACTTATTCTTTATTTAACCCAGTCTTCTAATACCAAATTTGGCACCCGCCCAAACTCTCGCGTATTATTGGTCACCAGAATGGCCCCTGCAGCTATAGCATGTCCGGCAATCGCTGTGTCGTTGGGACCGATTGGTGTACCGGCTGCGGTTAGTGCTGCTTTGACCTCTACAGTGGCATCGACTGCGGCACGGTCCCACGGCAGAATCGCATCGAGGCGGGCGCAGAACGCATCGACCAGTTGACCATGACGGGGCGAGGCTTTTTTCCCGATAGCACCGAAGCGCATTTCGGCGTAGGTAATAGCGGAGACCACGATGCGATGGTTGCGCAGCACCGCTTGCTCTAAGCGTCTGATCACGGCCTCCGGCTGCTCACGCATGATGAATGAGCAGATATTAGTATCCAGCATATACGTTTTGTTCACAGGTTAAATCGTCCTTCGTCACTGACCACGTCTTCACGCTCCACCAAAAAGTCTGCGTCGGCCTTTTCCAGCTGCGCGAACGAGCCCCAGGTCGGCCGGACGGGACGCAAAATGATGCTGTCCCCTTCGCGGACAATCTCCAACTCACTCACCCCCTCAAAATCCAGATCGCGAGGCAGACGGATGGCGCGGTTATTGCCGTTTTTAAAAATAGATACTGTTCGCATTTTTATCTCCTGCCCGTATAGGCTTATGGAAAGCTCAAGCATATGTAAAGTATATGCTATGAACCAGTATTTGTATAGGCGCAGCCTATGCAGATGACAAGCATATGCGTATGTCTGACATATGGATATGTCTTATCTATGCTTTGTTTACTCTTTTTTCGCTGAGATCCTATTTCTGATAGGTTATCTCATGTCCCTAAAGGTCTGCCAAACACCGTATAGCGTTGGAGTACACCCGAGCGCGATAACGCAACCGTACAATATTGTACGTTTCCCAAACACAGCCTTATAACCGCGCCAAATCAGAAAGCGCCTTACTGGTCCACTTCAGTTCCATCAGCGTGGCACCAGTAACGGTTTCTTTGACACATAGTTTTTTACCTGCCTGAAGTACAGGACTTTCTGATGCCATTCATGATTGGCTTGTTTTCCCCGGTGTATGGACCCATTCAACTCCCTGTTTCTGCCGCTGGATGCGAGGCAAATACCTGAAAAATGTATTCGCCAAGTTGCCCCCTACTGCAGGTAAAAACGAAACAACCAATAAAGCAAATGATAAACAGCCGTGTATCTGTTCCTTACTTTGTACATTACGTTTTTTGCCAGGACTTCTGTTTTGAGTTTTTTGGAGCTTACACTGCCGAGTCTCAGGCTGGCGGACTGGTGATAGCAGTTATTGGATTTCGTATTCTTGTTCCTTCTCCTGCTGCACTGCAGGGTAGCCAGATATCTGGCTCAATTGCGTTTGTCCCGCTGACTATTCCCAGCCTGTGTGGACTTGGTACTGAGTGGGCTGTTCAGATTGCCGCTCTCCCGCCTGACACTCCCCGCATGCCTCTGTGGGCAGGAATGATAGCTGCATTTGCAGCACTGAGCGCTATCAGTTGGGGAGTACTGAAAATGGCGGCACCTGTCTGCCGTTTTATGGGAGAGTCAGGTATTGATGCACTGACCCGTTTTATGGAGTTCTTGCTGATATGTATGGGAATGCAGTTTGGTATCACAGGAGTCAGAGATGTGATTGCTGGTTTGTGACAGCTCTCTTCCCTGTCTGACTGCTTTTAGATGGCTTATCTGTTGTGTTTTGAATTTACACTGTCAGTTATCCGGAGATGTGTTTAAGTGTAAAAGTGGAATGCAGATCGATGGATTTAGGTAACAGAGCTAGGCTGACAGCTTATTCTCACTCAGCGAAGCCAGTTTTTCTTGGTGAGTGATATCGCTGGTGAAGAGCAAGCTCTACCGGAGAGCCTGGCGCGGACCGGGAGCGCGCTCCAGTGCTGGATGTATCTGGGTCAACAAGCCGTGGATACGGTTGCCCCGATCCGGTTCCCCCCAAATCGGGGCTGTAATCATGCTGGGTCTGGCTGGCTAGCCTTTCTTGTATAAGGGATATAAATAAAGTAACGGAGGGGCAGAAAAGGAGCCCTCCTGACAGGTCTGTATAGTCAGGTCTTGTAACAACGAGTACATGGAATTTTCGGTTTTATTTCTGACGAAATGCCATGTATTTATCATGATTTCATTTCACCTGACTGATTAAGATGGCGCGAGCCACAGATTTATCTTCTACAAACCTGTTTACCATTCTGTGTCTTTTCTTAAAAGTAATAGTCAATTAGGTCATCAAACTTGATTCGCTTTCCGGATAGAGGCGATGTGTATCTGTTGTTTTCCTTTGCCCTGAAGGTTGGCCTGAGCAGGCAAGAACTGTTCCTGGAAGCTTTATATTACTAAAAGTGGTGAGGGTCATAATTATAATGAGTTTAATCTTGTTACCAAAAGGAGATATTCTCAAAAAAAATGTTAACACACATGTGTAAAAGTTAATGGATTTACCTGCAAATAAAGGAACATCGTATTATGAGATTTTACCTCAATAAAGGTATATTGCTGTCGTTTTCAATGATTTTTTCTGCCAGCACATTAGCTGTAAATATGCAGTGCGAAAATAAGGATTTCACACTACAAACACTGGGTTCAGGTGGTCCTATATCCGATGATCAGCGAGCTTCATCAGGTGAAATTATCTGGTTGAATGGTAAATCAGCGCTTCTTATTGATGCAGGAGGTGGCGTTTTTCTCCGTTTTGGGCAGGCTGGGGCACGACTGGAAGATCTAAAAATGGTTGCCCTGACACATTTTCATACTGATCATGTTTCTGATTTAGCTGCAATTTTAAAAGGCAGTTATTTTCTTCAGGATAAAGAAACTATTTTAGTTTCAGGTCCGACCGCCGGTGGGGCTTTTCCTGCAATGACTCAATATTTTTCTGCTTTATTCAATAAAGATGATGGGGCTTATGCTTATCTCAACGGTTTGTATGATTCCACTGATGGGATAAAAATTTCCAGTCAGATTAAAGATATTGATTATAAAGTCACAGAACCGCAGCTTGTTTACCAGGATGATGAGATGAAGGTTACTGCCATTGGTATTCCACATGGTGATGTACCTTGCCTGTCTTATCGAATAGAAACGGCACTGGGAACAATCGTTGTTTCAGCTGATCAAAATGGTAGTAATGAGGCATTCATATCTTTTGCTAAAGGTGCTGATATGTTGGTTATGCCTTTAGCAATAGATGAAAATGCAGATGAAGTTTCAAAGTTTCTTCATGCCTCTCCTGATGTTGTGGGAAAGGTTGCGGCAAAAATTAACCCTAAGGTTTTGATTCTTAATCATTTTATGGGGAAAGGATTAAAAATGAAGGAGCAATCTGTTCATATTGTTAAAAAGTATTATCACGGCAAGGTATATACCAGCCGCGACCTTTCCTGTTTCCCTATTTCTTTAGCACACGAAAAGGAGTAATTGATGAAAAAAGATATCGTACTCTCAATTATAGTTGGTTCAGCATTAGTAAGTAGCATTGCAACTCAGGTCAATGCTGCTGATATTTCTCAACCAAATAAAATAGAAAATAAATCTCCGACAAGTAGTGGAAAATGCGCAAGCGGTAAGTGTGGAACAGAAAAAATATATGGAAAAGCTGAGTTAAAACATGATCCGCAAGACAGGTTAGTACGTGCCAGAGATGGTAAATGTGGAGTAACCGGAGCTGGAATTAACCAACCAGAATCACCTCAACAGATAGGGGATGGGAAATGTGTCAGCGGTATATGCGGAAAATAACCAGTAACAGCGTTGGAATAGGATTGCGCAATGAGCATATTGCTGCATTGTTACAGGAGCCTCGACAACAAGATATCGACTTTCTTGAGGTGGTCCCTGATAACTGGATGAATATTGGTGGTGCGAAAAAAGAATCTCTGACAGAAATTTATAAAAAATATCCATTGGTTGCACATAGTCTTAGTTTATCAATCGGTGATGTTTTGCCTTTAAATGAAGAGTATATAAAAAATATCAAATGTTTTCTTGATGAATATCATATTGATATTTATAGCGACCACTTGTGCTTTTCTCGAGATGCGCAGGGATATCTTTATGATTTATTTCCTGTGCCCAGGTATACTGCCGTGATACCTTATTTGGTGGAGCGAATTAAACGTGTGCAGGATATACTTGGGCGACAACTGGTACTGGAGAATGTTTCTTCCTACTATTCTTATGATAATGAAATTCCCGAGGATGAATTTTGGTGTGAACTCTTGCATCATAGTGGCTGTGGGATGCTGATGGATATTAATAATATCTATGTAAACTCCTTTAATCATGGCTTTAATGCTCTGGAATATATTAAGAAAATACCGACAAAATCTATCGTGTATTATCATATTGCAGGTCATCTTGAGTATGCAGAACTGAAACTTGATACACACGGTATGCCGGTACTTGAAGATGTTATTGCTTTAGCAAGAAACACGTTTCTTATCCATGGCGCCAGGCCATTACTTCTGGAAAGAGATAATAATATTCCGGATCTGATTGCGCTTTGTGAGGAGTTAAAGGATATTAACGGATATATTACAAACGGGAGGTATTGTGAGCTTACGCCATTCAGTTCCTGATGTATTAATAACACAGACGTCAATTTTCTCATCCAGATTACGTGCCAAAAATGCAATAAATGGAGAGAGTTCATCGGGATTCTTTATTTATCGAGAGATAGTCAGAGAAAATATTCATGGCGTATTATTGAGTGTTTTCCCATTATTCTGCCTGCGTTTACATGAGGCGGATATACATGAACTGGTGAATGATTTTATTTATCATCATAATGCCACTCAGCCTGAATTTCATCAGATAGCGACAGAATTACTTGTTTTTATTCGTCAGCAGGACGGCCTTTCAGCTAATGATTTGGCACTGCTTGAATATGAATGGTTGCTATATGCTGTTGAGATTGATGATAATGATGTGCCAGCACCTAAAAAAACATCATTACGCTCCGCTGAACTGCATAATGCTTCAGTTATCTGGAATCCAACATTAAAAATTGTTGGGCTGCCATTCTGTATTGGAGAGGGTAAACAGGAATATGAGCAGGCATCTTGTCTGCACTATTATGCAATCTACCGGAAATATAATAATTGCCTTTACCGTAAAAAAATTACTTCACTTGATGTTCAATTGTTACATCAGGTTAAAGAAGATGAGTCCTGGGCAGGTATATTACTGAACAGAAAAACAGAGTCCGATGAGTCACTAATAAAATGGCTGAGAAATAAAATTAAAGAAGAAATTTTGTTTCTTTAACAGGAAGACATAATGCTATGCTGAAAAAATTAATATCATGGTACGAATCCGCTGTATCTAATATTATGAAAATAGATTTCATCGCTCTGCTGCTTATGCGGATTTATTTACTTCCGGTCATTTATGAGGGGGCGCATTCAAAGGTGTTAGGGTTTAGTGGAACCGTTGCATGGTTTGCTCAACCCACTTCTGAAGGAGGACTTGGTTTACCATTTCCATGGTTGTTAGCTTTTCTTGCGACTTCAACCGAAGTTGTGGGGTTGTTTTGTATTGCTCTTGGTCTGTTTACCCGTATTATCGCCATCCCTATGATGGTTGTTATGAGTGTGGCAAGCCTGATGGTTCACTGGTCTCACGGTTGGTTAGCTATTGCCAGTAACGATATGGAGTCCAGCCAGCGGATGACCGCTTTTTTACAATGGTTGATTGAGAACTTCCCTGGCCGTTATAACTATATTACAGAATTAGGCGATCCCGTTATTCTGAATAATGGCATGGAGTTCTCTGCTACTTACTTTATTATGTTATTAGCTCTTCTGATCTATGGAGGAGGAAAGTATGTTAGTGTTGATTACTGGCTGAAAAAAATTACGCCTGCATGGCGTAATAAATAATGTAAAACGATCTTTTAATTCTAAGGGACTCCCGAAGCTGAGTCCTTTAGCCTTATTCACTCATCTCTGGATGACAGGGTTAATTATGTTTGATATAGATATCATCACTCTTTCTCGTTTCCAGTTTGCAGCTTCCGCACTTTATCACTTTCTGTTTGTCCCGTTAACTCTGGGACTATCGGTGATGCTTGCCGTTATGAATACATTGTATGTTGTTACTGGAAACGAAATATATAAAGATCTTACAAAATATTGGGGGAAACTATTTGGCATTAACTTCGCTCTTGGGGTTACTACCGGATTAACTTTCGAATTTCAGTTTGGCACCAACTGGTCTTATTACTCACACTATGTCGGTGATATATTTGGAGCTCCGTTAGCAATCGAAGCCCTGCTGGCTTTTTTTCTTGAATCAACGTTTGTTGGCCTGTTTTTCTTTGGCTGGGAACGCTTAAGTAAGATACAACATATGGTGGTGACATGGCTGGTTGCATTAGGCTCTAACTTGTCAGCTATGTGGATTCTGGTTGCTAACGCCTGGATGCAGAATCCGGTAGGTGCAGAATTTAATACCAGAACCATGCGTATGGAGCTGAACAGTTTTGCTGATGTGGCGTTGAATCCGGTAGCTCAGGTCAAATTTGTTCATACGGTGTCAGCTGGCTATGTCACGGCTGCGATATTTGTTCTTGGTATCAGTGCCTGGTATTTTCTGAAAAATAGAGATGTTGTATTCGCGAAGCGTTCCTATGTCATTGCCGCATCATTTGGTCTGATGGCATGTCTGTCGGTTATCGTATTGGGTGACGAGTCTGGCTATGTAATGGGGGATGTACAGAAAGTGAAGCTGGCAGCAATTGAAGCTGAATGGGAAACCGAGCCAGCGCCTGCTTCTTTTAATTTATTCGCTATACCTGATCAGGAAAACATGAGCAATCGTTATGCAATTAAAATCCCATATCTGATGGGGCTTATTGCCACACGATCGTCAGATAAACAGGTGACGGGGCTGAAAGAGATTAAGTCTGAACACCGCCAGCGAATTATCAATGGTATTCAGGCATGGTCCCTTCTTGAACAGATCCGCGAGGGAAATGATTCTCCACAGCTTGCTCAACAGTTTGAGCTGGTGAAAAATGATCTTGGATATGGTCTGCTGCTTAAGCAGTACGCTGAAAGCCCTGACAATGTCACAATGGCAGATATAGATAAGGCGGCTGATGCAAGTATTCCGGAGGTTACCCCGCTTTATTTCGCTTTCCGTATGATGATAGCCTGCGGCGTCATGATGTTACTTGCTATATCACTGGCATTTATCAGTGTGTTGCGTAAACGAGTCGGCCAGTCAAAACTATTAAACCGGATACTCTTTTATTGTATCCCTCTCCCCTGGCTCGCCTGTGAGTCGGGGTGGTTTGTGGCTGAATATGGGCGTCAGCCATGGGCAGTAAATGAGCTATTACCCACCGCGATCGCCACCTCCAGCTTAAGTCGGGGGGATATTATCTATTCCATTTTGATGATTTGTGGGCTGTATACTCTGTTCCTAATTGCTGAGATCTTTTTGATGATTAAGTTTGCCCGTAAGGGGCCAAGCTGTATTCATACTGGTCGCTATCATTTTGAGCAACAGTAAAAGCCCGGGAGAAATTACATGTTAAGTTATGAAATTCTGAGGATTATTTGGTGGGGTTTGCTCTGTGTAGTTTGTATTGGTTTTGCCATTACCGATGGTTTTGATATGGGAGTCGGGGGACTTATTCGGGTAATAGGTAAAACCGATATTGAACGTCGTATTATGATTAACAGTATTGCTCCACACTGGGATGGTAACCAGGTATGGTTGATTGTAGCCGGAGGCGGGATGTTTGCTGCCTGGCCGATGGTATACGCTGCCGCATTTTCCGGTTTTTATGGCGTTATGATTCTTGTTCTGGCCGCGTTGTTTTTCCGTCCCGTAGGCTTCGATTATCGTTCGAAAATCGAAAATATTCACTGGCGCAGTATGTGGGACTGGGGCATTTTTATTGGCAGCATCGTGCCTCCTTTTATTTTTGGTGTAATTATTGGAAACCTGTTACAAGGAGTACCTTTTCATATCGATAAATGGATGCGTATTACCTATACTGACTCTGTTTTTTCCTTGTTTAATCCGTTTGCTCTCCTGACTGGTATTATTGCACTGTGCATAGTGACCATGCATGGTGGTGCTTATTTACTGCTTCGCACCTCAGGAAATGTACATATCCGCTCCAGAGTTTGTGTGCAGACAGCCGGTATATTGGTTTCTGTTCTTTTTCTGATTGCCGCGTGGTTTTTGATAAAGAATATTGACGGATTTGTTCTGACTTCAGTCATCGATCATGAAGCACCTTCTGATCCATTAAGTAAGACGGTAATACAAGTACCGGGGGCATGGCTGAATAACTATCACCATCACCCATTACTCTGGCTGCTGCCTTTGATGGGGATACTGATGCCTTTGCTGGTATCACTGTTTGTTCGTATGAAGTATTACCGACTAACTTTTATTGGTTCTGCACTCTCTATTCTGAGTATGATCGGTACTGCAGTCGCGACTCTGTTTCCTTTTGTTATGCCGTCATCAGCGGAACCAAATGTCAGTCTGACTTTGTGGGATGGAACATCCAGCCAGTTGACTCTGCAGGTAATGACAATTGTCGCGATTATCACCGTACCATTAATACTGGGTTATACCGTTTGGTGTTATTATAAAATGTTTACCCGACTGGATGAGGAAACGGTCAGAAAAAACACTCATTTTTTTTATTAATGATAAGGAGCAGTTATGTGGTATCTTTCGTGGGTACTTGGTACCTTACTGGCGTGTACCCTGGCAATTATAATAACTATCTGTTATGACAATTAGTTCTTTCAGCGTTTTGTTATTAACAGATATGAGAAGAAGGTAATTTCTGATTGTCCATGGCGTTTCTGAACATTCTTTCAGAGCCTCCCTTGTTACGAATGGCACAGGGACGTTGGTTTTGGAAAAGCTCAACCTGCCAGTTGGGCTTTTTCATTGTCTATATCCACAAATATTGCCAGAGAGTTTTTTTGTCCAGAGGAAATATTTTCCGCATTCACCAATCTACATCTAGAGTTTCACTACTCACTACTCACTACTCACCAGTTGCCAGTGCATAAGGTGCGACTACAAGAGAATATTGAAAATTTGTGTTTATGATATATAGGGAGGCATAATGAAGATATAGATTTTCTCGGTGAGAAATATCAAAAGCAAAATTATTGTTGGGATTAATTTATGCCATTAAGTAAATAGAAGGATTATGTTTCTCAGATGTTAATTGGTTGACAAAGGAAATTGTATTTAATAGATTATAGTATTTAATGTTTTTAATTTATTATTAAGGTAATGTTTTGGTGGTGAATGGTTTATATAAAATTAATAGTTAGTGATATACGCATGAGTGATGTTCGAAAAATAAAGAAACATTAAAACTCATGGATATGTTAGGCTAGTGAAAAGTTGCGTAAGTCACGAATTAATCTAAAAAATAATAATTTGCAATATATATTTTTTTGTGCCAAAGGAGAACCAAAAGCTTTACACAATAGAAAATAAAAATTAACATAACTTGGAGGAGACGTGAGTAACGGTTATTCATCTACGAATTATCTTATATATAACTGATGGTGGGGATTTACCAGTCAAGTTTTGCCAAAATATAATCACGCGATTGAAGTGGTCAACAAAAACTGGCCACCGAGTTAGAGTTTTTCCAGTATCGATTTT
>OASX01000357.1_pt1 | contig 45407 bp, 37 predicted proteins | sample 1516531 | NCBI WGS metagenome assembly OASX01 (sample SAMEA2579911, study PRJEB22360) | human gut metagenome | biome: human gut; feature: human-associated habitat; material: faeces | place: Denmark | collected 2008/2010
TGCTGGAGATGGCGGAAACGGCGACGGCAAAGCCGCCTCCGGCGGCGACGGCATCCGCAGCGGCGGCGTCGTCACCATCTCCGGCAATACGGTCAACGCCGCTGGCGGCTACGGCGGCAAAGTCGGCGGCTACGGCATCTGCAGCTTCGACCGTGTCGCCATCTCCGGCGGTACGGTCGAAGCCGCTGGCGGTAACGGCAGGGCCCGGGGGGGGGGGGGGCCAGCTAACTGGGTGCGGAGACGGTGAGCAGCGGCATCTACAGCAGCGTCATCGATCTGTCGGGCAGCCTCGAACTGACCGCCAAGGCCGGTAGTCCCACTGGCAAGGCCCTCTTGCAGAACGGCCGTGAGCTCGACCTCGACACCATCAAGGACAAGCTAGGCCCGGGCGCAAAAGTCACCGCCACCGACGCTAATGGCAAAACCAAGCAGGTCTCTATCCCCCGCCCTGTGGAGCCGGAAGAGTCTTCTTCCTCTTCTGACGGCGGCTCTGCCACCCCGTCCGCACCCACCTCTCCCCTCCCCGGCCTGACTGTCACCGACAAGGACGGCCAGCGCATTTCCTACACGAGCACCCAGAGCGGCAATACCCTCACCGTCTGCGTCGGACGGTTCACAGCCTCCTTCCGCATCTCGCTGGCCGCCCTGCGTCAGCTGCGGGCTGAGGGCATCGAGACCATCACCTTCCAGACCATCCTCTGCTCCACCACCCTCTCGGCGGACGAGCTGCTGGCCATGGGCGGCGAGGACGCCGAGGCTGTCCTGACCCACCGGTTCACCGATTCCAGCCTCACCGTGGGCTGAAGCACCGCTCTCCCCTTCCCACAGGGATAGAAAGGCCCCGCTGCCCTGCACATTTCATGCAGAGCGGCGGGGCCTTTTCCTGTTTTACTGCACCCCGGCAGAAACCGGGACTCGTTTTTCCTGCTTTTCGGGCTTTCTGCGCTGCTCTGAGGCGGCAGCGCGGGAGCGGTCGTAGCAGTAGCGGATGATGGCCTGACGGCGGACGATGCCGATGAACATTCCCCGGTCATCCACGACGGGGACGAAGTTCTGGCTCATGGCCGCCTCGATGAGCTGGTCCATGCTCGTGGTGACCGTGACGGCCTTGTAGTCCCGCTTGTGGGCAAAGTCCCGGATGGGGATGTCCTCTGCCGCCTCAAGGTCGAGGCCGTGGAACTTTTTCAGCCCCCAGAGGATGTCCCCTTCCGTCAGGGTCCCCACATACTCTCCCTTGCGGTTGAGCACCGGGATGGATGCGTAACGGTTGTTCTCCCATTTTTCCAGCGTCTGGCGGAGGGTGAAGTCATCGTACACATACATCAGGTCCTGCTTGGGGGAAAGGAAAAACAGAATATTCATGAAAACAACTCCTATTGTAAACTTTTCCACCGCCGGGCCGCAGCTCCTGTGCAGCCGCAGCAAATTCCTGTCTTCAGCACCTTGGCAGCCGAATGCTCCGGCATCCTGTGCCGGATACAGTCTTACTCTTGCCACCTTAGATTTTAGCACTTTTTCATAGTAAGATAAAGATGCCTGCGTCATCTTTTATATTTTATTCACAATCATCTTTTGTTTTGTCGGATAAATATTCACGAAATGGATGCACTGCGAAGGATTTTGTGCTATACTAACAACAGGAACGCGGCCCTTTGCGGCTCTGTCTTCCAGTATACCGGCTTTGCGGTGTCGAAACAGACCGAGACGGGTAAGCCGCGCCTGACTTTTTTCTTTCTGTCAGCAATTATATGCTGTACAGCTTCCTCATAAAGTTGTATAATAAAAGTGGTACGCCGCCTTCTTTGGCCCGCGCACCGCCCCGCCGCCGTGCGGACCGGGGTATCATGGTATCATAATGAATAAAAGGAGCAGAGCGACTATGATCACTTCCCGTTTCCCGCTGGGAGATGTCAGCTTCTCAGCCGAGTATTTTTCCACGCTCGTGGGCGAGGCAACCAAACAATGCTACGGCGTGGCCGCAATGGCCCCCCGTGATCTGACCGACCGTGTCCGCAGCGCCGTGCGCGGCGTGGACGATTCGGCCAAGGGCGTCCGTGTCACACAGGAAGAGGGCCGTCTCGTGATCGAGCTGCACATTGCCGTCAGCTACGGGCTGAACATCTCCACCGCCGCGCGTTCCATCTCGCACCGCGTGAAGGACGAGGTGGAGCAGGCCACCGGCCTGAAAGTCGCCCGCGTGGTCGTATCGGTCGATGACGTGGTTGCCTGATGAGACAAAGCCCGCCCGGGGGTACCGGGAAGATATAAGGAGTAAAAAGCAATGATTTCTGGTAAGATCCTGCGCGACGCCATTATTTCCGGCGCAAACAACATCAACAACCAGCGCTCCCGCGTGGACGAGCTGAACGTGTTCCCCGTCCCCGACGGCGATACCGGCACCAACATGGGCATGACCGTCGGCTCAGCCGTCCGTGAGCTGCAGGCCATGGACGACAGCTGCACCGTGGGCGAGGCCGCAAAGACCGCCGCCTCCGCCATGCTGCGCGGCGCCCGCGGCAACTCCGGCGTCATCACCAGCCTGCTGTTCCGCGGCTTCTCCAAAGCTCTGGAGGGCAAAAAGGAGGCTGACGCCGCCGACATCGTGGCTGCACTGAAGAAGGGCGTCGAGGGCGCTTACAAGGCTGTCATGAAGCCCACCGAAGGCACCATCCTGACCGTCGCCCGCGTCGCTTCCGAGGAAGCTGCTGCCTGCGGCAAAGAGGATGTGGCCGAGCTGTGGGACGTCGTGATGACCGCCGGTCAGAAGGCTCTGGAGGACACTCCCAACCTGCTGCCCGTCCTGAAGAAGGCCGGCGTCGTGGACGCCGGCGGCCAGGGCATCATGATCATCTTCGAGGGCATGGGCAAGGTCTTCCACGGTGAGGACATGGTGGCCGGCGGCGAGGCTGTCCCCAACAAGGCCAAGCTCTCCACCGAAAACGCCGGCAAGGGCGTCTTCACCGACGACCTGATGAAGGTCGAGGACATCAAGAACGGCTACTGCACCCAGTTCCTCATCAACAAGAACGAGGGCGCAAGCGCCGCAAAGATGCGCGCCTTTGCCGAGTCCAACGGCGACAGCGTCGTCTGCATCGAAGACGATGACGTCATCAACCTCCATGTCCACACCGCCGACCCCGGCAAGATCCTGAGCGAGGCCATCAAGTACGGCTACCTCACCAACTTCAAGATCGAGAATATGCACGAGCAGTTCCTGGCCCGCCAGAAGCAGGGCAAGAGCCTCGAGAAGCAGGCTTCCGCCGAGAAGAAGCCCGACCCCGCCAGCGAGTTCGTCTACGCTGCCGTTGACCCCAGCCGCGACTATGGCTTCGTTGCTGTCGCCGCCGGTGAGGGCCTGAAGTCTGTCTTCACCGACCTGGCCGCTGACGCTGTCGTCTCCGGCGGTCAGACCATGAACCCCGCCACCGAGGACATCCTTGCCGCCATCCAGAGCGTCCCGGCCAAGACCGTCTTTGTCCTGCCCAACAACAAGAACATCATCATGGCTGCTGAGCAGGCCCAGAAGCTGGCTGACCGTCAGGTGGTCGTTCTGCCCACCCGCACCGTCCCCATGGGCATCACCGCTCTGCTGAACTTCGACCCCTCTGCTACCGTCGAGGCCAACACCATCAACATGATGTCTGCCGCCGATAAGGTCTCCACCGGCCTCATCACCTACGCCGCCCGCGACAGCGAGTACGACGGCAAGCGGATCCGGAAGGGCGAGATCATGGCCCTGGAGAACGGCAAGATCGTCTTCACTTCCAACGACATCACCAAGGCCACCTATCGTCTGGCCCGCAGTATGTGCAAGAAGGATTCCAGCTTTGTCACCATCATCTCCGGCTGCGACGTCTCCGACGAGGATGCCGAGAAGGTGACCGAGATCGTCAAGGCAAAATGCCCCAACCACGTTGAGGTCAGCCACATCCGCGGCGGTCAGCCGGTCTACTACTATATGATCAGCGTGGAGTAAGCTGCTCCCCTGTTCAGAAACTTGATCGTATAACAAAACGGCCTCTGCTTCCGTTCCATCCGGCTGCAGAGGTCGTTTTTTGCTGCAATTTTAGAAAAAGCTCACCTGACTGCTCTCCGGCAGGTCGCCCAGAGCGCCCACCTGACGCAGGCGGTCGATGATGCTGCTGCCAACGCCGGAGGCCTGCTGCAGCTCCTCGATGGAGAGGTACTCCTGCCCATGGAGGGTGGCGTTTTCCAGCGCATCGGCGGCGGCACCGCCCAGACCCTTCAGGGAGCAGAAGGGCAGGCGCACCTTGCCGTCCTCCACCACATATTTGGAGCCCCGGCTCTTGCCCAGCTCGATGGGCAGGAACTCGTAGCCCCGCACCAGCATCTCGTTGACCAGCTGGAGCGAGACGAGCACATCTTCATCCTTGGCGTTCTTCTCTTCCTTGAGGCGGCGCTTCACCTCATTCATGTGGGCGCGGGCCACGGCAGCGCCCCCCACGGCGGCTTCATAGTCGATGTCATCGCCGCGGACGGTGAAGTACACCGCATAGAACGCCTGCGGGTGGTAGAGCTTGAACCACATGAGCCGGATGGCCGACATCAGGTAGGCCACCGCATGGGCTTTCGGGAACATATATTTTATCTTGCGGCAGCTCTCGATGTACCAGTCCGGCACATCGTGCTCCCGCATGGCCTCTTCCCAGCCGGGGGCAAAGCCGCCCTTGGCCACCTTGCCCTTACGGACGGCCTCCATAATATCGAAGGCCATCTTGGGCTCGAGGCCCTTGCGGAGCAGGTAGAGCATGATACTGTCACGGCAGCCGATGACCTCCGCGATGGTGCAGGTGCCGCTGCGGATGAGCTCGTCGGCGTTGCCCGTCCAGACGTCGGTGCCGTGGGACAGGCCCGAGATCTGGATCAGCTCGGAGAAATTCTTGGGACGGGCCTCCACCAGCATTCCGCGCACGAAGTTGGTGCCCATCTCGGGGATGCCGAAGGTGCCGGTCTGGCTGTCGATCTGCTCCGGCGTCACACCCAGCTCTTCCGGGCTGGTGAGCAGGCTGTAGACCTTGGGGTCGTTCATGGGGATGCTGTCCACGGGGATGCCGGTGTACTCCTCGAAATACTTGTAGAAGGTGGGCATATCGTGGCCCAGCTCGTCCAGCTTGAGCAGGGTGTCGTGGAGGTACTTGAACTCGAAGTGGGTGGTCAGCAGACCGCCCGCCACATCGTCCGCCGGGTGCTGGATGGGGCAGAAATCGTAGATCTCATAGGTATCCGGCACGACGACCATGCCGCCGGGATGCTGGCCGGTGGTACGCTTGACGCCGGTACAGCCCAGCGTCAGACGGTTCTCCTCGGCATGGTTGACCGTTCTCCCCCGATCGTCCAGATACTTTTTGACGTAACCGTAGGCCGTCTTGTCCTGAATACCGGAGACGGTGCCGGCCTTGAAGACGTTGGCCTTGCCGAACAGCTCCTCCGTGTAGCGGTGGACGTTGGACTGGTATTCGCCCGAGAAGTTCAGGTCAATATCAGGCTCCTTGTCGCCGTAGAAACCAAGGAAGGTCTCGAAAGGGATGTCGTGGCCGTCCACCAGCATCCGGGTGCCGCAGTGGGGGCAGTTCTTGTCGGGCAGGTCGAAGCCGTCGTCCACGCTGCCATCGGTGATGAACTCGCTGTATTTGCACTTGGGGCAGCGGTAGTGGGGCGGCAGACTGTTGACCTCCGAGATGCCGGAGAAGTGGGCCACAGCCGACGAGCCGACCGAACCACGACTGCCCACCTGATAGCCGCCCGCGTTGGAATAGGCCACCAGTTTGACCGCGATGACGTACAGGACGGCGTAGCCGTGGCCGCAGATGGAGTCCAGCTCTTTTTGCAGGCGCTTTTCCACGATCTCGGGCAGAGGGTCGCCGTAGTCCCGCTTGGCGTGTTCCCAGGTCGCATCCCGGAGCTGCTGTTCTGCGCCCTCGATGCCGGGCGGGTAGGTGCCGCGCGGGATGGCGCGGACGTTGCCGTCGATGCTGGCCGCTATCTTGCGGGGATTGGTCACGACGATCTCGTAGGCCTTTTCCCTGGGCAGGTAGCTGAACTGGTTCAGCATATCCTCGGTGGTGCGGTAGAACAGGGGCGGCTGGTTGTCCGCGTCCTTGAAGCCGTTGCCCGCCTGCAGGACAGAGCGGTAGATGGCGTCCTCCGGCTCGGTGAAATGGACGTCGCCGGTGGCGATGACGGGCTTGTGCAGGTCTTCGCCCAGCTTGATGACGGTGCGGTTGAAGTCCTTGATGACCTCTTCGCTCTCCACCTTGCCCTCCCGCACCATATAGGCGTTGTTGCCCAGGGGCTGGACCTCCAAAACATCGTAGTACGATGCAATTTTCTTCAGTTCTTCGTAGGAGCGGCCCTCCACGATCGCCCTGTAAAGTTCTCCTGCTTCACAGGCAGAAGTGAGGATAAGGCCGTCCCGATACTTGTTCAGAAGGCTGCGGGGAACGCGGGGCTTCTTGAAGAAGTAGTTGACATGGGCCTCGCTGACGATTTTATAGAGGTTTTTCAGGCCCATCTGGCTGCGCACGAGGATGATGAGGTGATAGTACTTCTTTTTCAGCACCTCGCGGTTCCCGCCGAGGCCGGTGTTGATACCGCTGACGGCGGTGACCTGCTTTTCCTCCAGATCTTTCAGCATGACGCAGAAGATGCGGCCCAGTGCGGCAGAGTCCTCGCAGGCGCGGTGGGCCTCGTAGGCGGGCAGCTCCAGATGCTTGTTGATGGTCCCCTGCTTGTAGTTGTGGAGGCCGGGGTACATGGCCTGAGCCATGGTCAGGGTGTCGATATAGGTCGGCTCAAACTCGATGCCGCTCCGCTTGGCGGCGGCACGGAGGAACCGGATGTCGAAGGAGTGGGCGTTGTGGCCCACGAGGATGCGGCCATCCACAAAGTCGAGGAAGGCTTTCAGCGCCTCGGCCTCGCTGGGGGCGTCGGCTACCATCTCGTTGGTGATGCCGGTCAGCTCGGTGATCTTGGAGGTGATGGGCTTTCCGGGTTTTACGAAGGTGTCGAATTCTTCCACCACCTCCCCGTTCCGCACGATGACCGCGCCGATCTCTGTCAGATATTCCACGCCGGGGTCGAGGCCCGTCGTCTCAGTGTCGAAGACGCAGAACTCACCGTTCAGCGGCTCGTCTTTCACGCCGTAGACGCAGGGTATCATGTCATCGACAAAGTATGCCTCACAGCCGTAGATGAGCTTGAAGTCCGGGTCTGTCTTGTGGATGGCGTCCGCAGCCAGCATGGCCTCGGGGTAGCCCTGACAGACGCCGTGGTCGGTGATGGCAATGGCCGGGTGGCCCATCCGGTGGGCCAGCTTGACGATGCCGCCGGGGTCGCAGAAGGCGTCCATGCTGGACAGCTTGGTATGCAGATGCAGCTCCACCCGCTTGACGGGGGCGTTGTCCTCCCGCTTTTTGCGCTCGACAAAGAGGACGTCGTAGGGCCAGACGATATAGTCGTGCTCGTACTTATCGTAGGAGCAGTCGCCGCGCACCACGACCGTCGTACCCTTGGGGATGGACTCCCACTTGGAGCAGTCCTCCCCTTCCTGCGCACGGATCTTCAGGTTGATGGAGCCGGTGTAATCGGTGATGGAGACCGTGTATATCTTGCGGAAGCTGCCCTTCACCTCGGTGAAGAAGACGTCGCCCCAGATCATGCACTTGCCGCCCTCGCCGCCCAGATCCTTGAGGGGGGTGAGGTTTTTCGGGGTGAACATCTTGCCGTGGAAGATGGTGACTGGCTTGTCCGTGAGGTCGAGGCCCTCCACCTTGATGGAGGGGGCAGTGTTCTTTTTCTCAAACTTGACGACGGGCGGCGCAATTTTCCGCTCGAGCTTTTCTTCCATCTGGCGCTGTTCGGCCTCGCCCACGCTGCTTTCCAGCGTCACTCTGGGCTTTACGCCGGTGTGGACGGCGATGCGCTCCGCCAGCAGGCGCTCGAACTGCATCTCCTGCAAAAACTTCGTGCCGTGGCAGACGCCGATGGTGATGTTCTGGCCGGTGATGGTGATGCGGCAGCGGTCGAGAAAGCCGTTGATGGGGACACCGTCCCGCTTCATCTCCTCCATCAGCTCCCGCAGACCGGCTTCATCCAGCGTCGCATAGCCGAAAAGATTGTTGATGCGGAGCTCGAAGCCCTCGTAATCCGGTGCCAGCGAGGCCAGCAGCCGGGCGCACAGCCCCTTGTCCAGCGGGGCAGAACTGCGCAGCGTAAAGATGACCTGCCGCTCCTGCCGCAGCATCTGGGCGTGCTCGACGACCACGCGGCCAAAACAGGCCGCAAAGTCCGGGTCCGCCATAAACTGCGGCCATAGCTGGGAAACAAGTGGTGTCACAGTGGTACTCCTTTTCTATCAGATAACAGCACAAACTGCCGCGCCCCGGAAAAGGGCGTGGCAGCAGGTTGTTTTTAAGTTAAATCTTCTGTCTTAAAGACATGATAGCCTTCGTAGTGGTAACTGGCGTCGATGCCTTTCATATAGACTTCGCGGTCATTGATTTTTTCGGTCAGAGCAGCGTGCAGCAGCGCTTTTATCTCCACATCCTTGACCGGGCTGCGCTCCATTGCAAGAAGGTAATCTTCTTTATCCACCCTGCTCCAGTCGATGACCTGACGCAGTTCTTTTTTCAGAATAGCATCCAGCCAGATTCGGGTGCTTCGGCCATTGCCCTCCCGAAACGGATGCGCCACATTCATCTCCACATACTTCTCGATGATCTCATCGAAAGAAGACTGCGGCATCGCGTCGATGCTTTCCAGTGCCGGACGCAGATACATCACCGGTGCAAAGCGGAAATTTCCTTTTGCAATGTTCACTGTCCGCATCTGTCCAGCGAACTCGTAGACATCCCCGAACAGGCATTTATGGATGGCCGCAAGCCCTTTGAAGGTGCCTGCCTCGAAGGTATCCAACAGGCCGGTGTCATAGAGCTCAAGCGCCCGGGTCTTGCTGAGTTTTTCTTCTGCCCGAGCAAGCTCAGCTTCACTCGTCAGACCAAGCTTATTCTGTAAAATCACAGCTTATCGATCTCCTCCATGAACTGGTCGAGGATATTATCCCCCGTCAGCTTCCTGACGGGTTCGCCGTGGACGAACAGCACTGCCTCGCCCTTGCCGCCGGCAATGCCGATGTCCGCCTCACGGGCCTCGCCGGGGCCGTTGACGACACAGCCCATGACAGCCACCTTGATGGACTTTTTGCAGCCCTGAAGCCGACGCTCCACCTCATTTGCGATTTCGGTGCAGGGGTACTGGGTGCGGCCGCAGGTCGGGCAGGTGATGATCTCCGGGCCGGCCACCGGGAAGCCGACAGCGCGCAGGATATTGTAGCCTGCTTCCACTTCCTTCTCAGGGTCAGCGGCCAGCGAGACACGGATGGTGTCGCCGATCCCCTCCAGCAGCATCCCGCCGATGCCCATGCCGCTCTTGAGCAGGCCCATCTGGTAAGTGCCGGCCTCCGTGACGCCCACATGGAGCGGGTAGTCGGTCACAGCGCTGAGCTGGCGGTATGCCTCCATCATGCGGGGGACGTTGGAGTTCTTGATGGAGATGACGATGTTGTTGAAGTCGAACTTTTCCAGCAGACGGACATGGTACAGAGCGCTCTCCACCATCGCTTCCGGCACAGGTGCGCCGTACTTGGCGAGGATGTGCTTTTCCAGACTGCCGCCGTTGACGCCGATGCGGATGGGGATATTTTTCTGCTGGCAGGCATCCACGACCGCCTTCACGCGGTCATCGTCGCCGATGTTGCCCGGGTTGATGCGGATCTTATCCACCCCCACATCGGCACAGGCGATGGCAGCCTTGTAGTCGAAGTGGATGTCTGCCACGATGGGGATATTCACGGCGTTCTTGACAGCCTCGATGCACCTGGCGTCTGCCGCGCTGGGACAGGTCACGCGCAAGATCTGACAGCCTGCCGCTTCGCAGCGCTTTGCCTGCGCCACATTGCCCTCGATGTCCTCCACCGGGACGTTCAGCATGGTCTGTACGGCAATGGGATTCTTGCCGCCGATGGTCACATTGCCGATCTTCACTTCACGTTTCAGCTGCCGCATGGTTTTACCCCTTTCAAACTGCTCCGGTCACGAGCCGGACGATGTCATTGTACGTTGCAAAGAGCATCAGGCCGAACAGCAGCGCAAAGGCTGCGACGGTCAGGCTGCCCTGGATCTTTTCCGGCACTGCATGGCCGGTGACTGCCTCGATGAGCAGGAAGACGATCTTTCCGCCGTCCAGCGCCGGGAATGGCAGCAGATTGAGGACGCCGAGGTTGATGGTGATAAGCACCAGCAGCTCAGCCACATCCTCCCAGCCGTAGCTTGCGGCCTGACCGATGGCGGTCACGATGCCCACCGGGCCGGACAGGTCGTTGATGCTCTCGCGGCCCCGCAGAAGGTCGGCCAGCGAGGTATAGATGATGCGTCCATAGTAGATAACGCTGTTGGCCGACTCTTTCAGGACATTCAGCGGTGTTTTTTTGAGGCCGTAGACTGTAAAGCCCAGCGTCATGTGGGTCTGGCCCTGCTCATCCTGCCAGGTGTCGAACCGGACGTCCGGCAGCTCCACGAGCTTGCCGTCCCGGCGGACGGTGAAGTCCGCGCGGTAGCTCTCGGCGCGCATGAGCTCGTAGAGCATATCGTTGGCCACGAAGCAGCGCCGCCCGTTGACGGCCACGATCTCGTCGCCAGCCTGCAGGCCGGTCTGGCCGCAGAGGGCGTTGTCCTCCACGGCATAGATGACCTTGCTGGTGATGGGCTCACTGCGCAGCGAGATGAGGAGCAGCAGCACCACGAAGCCCAGCACGAAGTTCATCACCGCGCCTGCCGCCATCACCAGCATCCGCTGCCAGACAGCCGCCTCGTTCAGCGGCTTGCCTGTCCGCTGCGCCAGAACCTCCGGCGGGATGTCCGGGCCGTCATCGTCCCCGCTTCCGCCCTCGGCCTGCTCGCTCTCGGGGCTCTCCTCCCCTTCCAGCGCCACAAAGCCGCCTACGGGCAGGAGCCGCAGGGTATACTGCGTGCCTTTGCGGTAGGTCTTGATAAGGGTCGGACCCATGCCAATGGAAAACTCGTTGACCTGGACCCCGCAGAGCTTTGCCACTGCAAAATGGCCGAACTCGTGGATGGCGATGACTGCGCCGAAGATGAGCAGCGCGGCTGCAAAGGTGATGAAAACTGACATTATTTCTCCTATATTACAGGTGTGCTCTCACGAATGCGCGGGCCATACGGTCACACTCGTACACATCCGCGAGGCTGTAGTCGCCGCCGAAGCTGTCGCTGTCCACGACAGCCTCCACCAGACGGCCGATGTCGAGGAAGCCGATCTTATCCTCGAGGAAGAGCCTAACGGCCTCCTCGTTGGCACCGTTGGCGGCGCAGGGGCCGAGACCGCCCTTTCGGATGGCCTTTTTGCAGGCGGCGAGGCAGCGGAACGTCTCCTCGTCGGCCACATCGAAGGTCAGCAGCTTGAGGGTGGTGAAGTCCAGCTCCGGCACGACGCCCGGCACACGGGCCGGATAGGTCAGCGCATACTGGATGGGGATGCGCATATCCGGCACACCCAGCTGGGCGATGATGGAATTGTCGCTGTACTGCACCGCCGAGTGGACGATGCTCTGGCGCTGGACAACGATCTGGATCTTCTCCGGAGGCAGACCGAACAGCCACACAGCCTCAATGAGCTCGAGGCCCTTGTTCATCAGGGTAGCGCTGTCGATGGTGATCTTTGCGCCCATGTTCCAGTTGGGATGCTTGAGGGCGTCGGCCTTGGTCTTGCCCCGCAGCTCTTCGGTCTTCATGCCGAAGAAGGGGCCGCCGGAGGCCGTCAGCAGGATCTTGGTCAGGCTCTTGGCGCTCTCCTTATCCTGCAGGCACTGGAAGATGGCCGAGTGCTCACTGTCCACGGGCAGCAGCTTGACGCCGTGCTTTGCCACGGCCTGAGTGACGAGATGGCCGCCGGTGACGAGGCTTTCCTTGTTGGCGAGGGCCAGGTCATGGCCGCTCTCGATGGCGGCAAGGCTTGCGCCGAGGCCCGCGATGCCCACCACGCTGTTCAGCACCACGTCCGGGCCGTCCATCGCGGCGAGGGTCTTCAGGCCCTCCGGGCCGGTCAGGAGCTTGGGTGCATCGGCGCGGCCGGCCAGCGCAGCCGAAAGCTTTTCGGCACCGGCCTCACTGGTCATACAGACGTATTTCGGGTGGAATTCTTCTATCTGCTGCAAAATTTTATCCGTCTGGCTGTGAGCCGACAGGCCGAACACCTCATACCCCTGAGCGCGGATGACATCGAGGCTCTGGGTGCCGATGGAGCCGGTAGAGCCCAGCAGCGTGATTTTCTTAGCCATAAAGAATCGATCTCCTGCTGATTTTAATTGTAGAATGCTGCGATGACCACCATGGTGACGAAGGGCGCGATGAACATCACGCTGTCGAAGCGGTCGAGGATGCCGCCGTGGCCCGGGAAGATGGTGCCGTAGTCCTTGATGCCGCACTGGCGCTTGACCACGCTGGCGAACAGGTCGCCGTAGATGCCCAGCACCGCAGCCACACAGGCCAGCAGCGCAATGATAACATACATGGATACGCCAATGTTGGAGCGGGTGAACTCTTCCATCCGGTCTGCTGCGATGGAGTAGATGACCGTGACCAGCACACCGAACACCATCGTGCCCAGCACGCCGCCAATAGCCCCCTCCACCGTCTTTTTGGGGCTGACCACCGGGCAGAGCTTATGCTTGCCAAAGGCGCGGCCCGCGAAGTAGGCGCAGGTATCGCCGCCCCAGGCGAAGCAGAGGATGAGCAGGATGAAGAAGATGGCGTCGTAGCCATACTCCTCCACCGGCAGCATCTCCTTGAGCCGGATGAACGAGTAGAAGCAGAAGATCACAATGCCCGAAAACATGGCGAGGCCGCTGGCTTTCTGGTAGCTGATAACGCCGTTGCGCACTACAAGGTAGATGGCATAGAACAGCACCACGAGGAAGGAAGCGGGCATCACCATCGCCCGGCAGACGCTGTAGCTCGACAGCATGATGAGCAGTGTGTAGGACACCAGAACAGCCAGCAGCGGCCAGTCCCGCTTTTCAAAACCCAGCGCAGAGTAAATTTCATGCAGGGCGATGAGGGTGATGGCCGCGATGACCAGATTGAACACCAGCGTATCGAAGGTGAACAGGACGCCTGCCAGAACGATCAGGCCCACCACGGCTGTGATGATTCGTGTTTTCATAGTTTCATGTTCTCCTTTGTTTCGTCCGGGAGCCGCTCCCCTGCTCCGGCAGGGTCTGCAGCGTCAGCGCCCGAGGAAATACCGGGCGCTCTCCGGGGGCCGCGCACGCTGCGCGGCATCTTGCGTATCGGTTGCTGCTCTCAGAGTCCGCCGAAGCGGCGGGAGCGCCGGTTGAACTCCATGATGGCGGCATCGAGGTCATCGCGGGTGAAATCAGGCCACAGAACGTCCATTTCCACCAGTTCGGAGTAGGCCGCCTGCCAGAGCATGAAGTTGGAGAGCCGCTTCTCTCCGCTGGGGCGGAGGATGAAGTCGGGGTCTTTCTGGCCGGCGGTGTACATCTGGGCCGAAAGAGCCTCTTCCGTGATGTCCTCAGGCTTCAGCTCGCCCGCAGCCGCCCTGGCCGCGAGGCTCCGGGCCGCCCGGACGATCTCAGGCCGTCCGCCGTAGTTGATGGCGATGTTGATGGTCAGGCCGGTCTTGCAGGCAGAGTCCCGCTCCAGCTTGTTCATCAGCTCCTGCAGCTTGGGCTCCAGCACCGTGCGGTCGCCCATGAAGCAGATGCGGACGTTCCGGTTCTCGTAGTCGAAGCCCTTGATGAGGTATTCGCCGAACAGCCGCATGATCGCGCCTACCTCCTCGGCGGGACGCTTCCAGTTTTCGGTCGAGAATGCGTAAAAATACACCGACTCTACGCCCAGTTCATCGCAGTAGTCCGCAATGTCCTGAAAGACCTGTGCGCCCTTTTTATGGCCGGCGGTGCGGGGCAGGCCGCGGCTCTTGGCCCAGCGGCCGTTGCCGTCCATGATGATGCCGATGGACAGTCCCTTCGCAAAATCCTTTGAATGCTCCATGCTCTTCTTCCTCTACGTCTCGTCTGGCAAAAAGTGCCGCGCACCTTCTTTCAGCGCACGGCACCTCCCTGCTTGCCTGCAGTCGGAATCAGACGGACATGATCTCCTTCTGCTTCTCTTCCACGGCAGCGTCGATGTTCTTCACATACTTGTCGGTCAGCTTCTGGACGTCCTCTTCCATGGTCTTCTGGGTGTCCTCGGTCAGCTCACCGGCCTTCTTCATGGCCTTGGCCTTATCCATGGCGTCACGGCGGACGTTGCGGACGGCGACCTTTGCCTCCTCGCCCATCTTGGAGACTTCCTTGGCCAGCTGCTTGCGGCGCTCCTCGGTGGGAGCCGGGAAGTTCAGACGGATGGTCTGGCCGTCATCGATGGGGTTGATGCCCACATCGCTGGCCAGGATGGCCTTGCTGATGGCGCGCAGCAGGGTGCGGTCCCACGGGGTGATGGTCAGGGTGCGGGCCTCGCTGACAGCCACAGAAGCCACCTGCTGGATGGGCGTGGGAGAACCGTAGTAATCCACGGTCACCTTGTCCAGAACGCCGGGGTTGGCGCGGCCTGCGCGCACGGTCTTCAGCTCGCGCTCCAGATGCTCGACTGCGCTCTTCATCTTGTCTTCGAATGCCTTGGTGTTGCTGCTCATTGTCCTTGTCTCCTGTTTGTTATCAATTCTCACCAGCCGCGAAAAGGCGTCTGGGATATTCTATTGTCGGAAGCGGGGCGGTATGCTCAGCCCTCGTAGACCAGTGTACCCACGTTCTCACCCTGCACAGCGCGGGCGATGTTGTCGGGGTCGGCCAGATCGAACACGAGGATGGGGAGCTTGTTGTCCCGGCAGAGGGTGGCGGCAGTGCCGTCCATAACAGCCAGACGGTCTTCCAGCACCTTGGTAAAGGTAAGGGTCTCGTACTTCCTGGCGTCGGGGTGCTTGTGGGGGTCCTTGTCATAGACGCCGTCCACCATCGTGGCCTTGAACATGATGTCTGCGCTCACCTCAACGGCGCGCAGGGCAGTGGTCGTGTCGGTGGAGAAGAAGGGGTTGCCCGTACCGCCGCCGAAGATGGCGATCTTGCCCTCGTCCATTGCGCGGAGAGCGTCCTTGCGGGTGAAGGCCGGGGCCACCTGCGGCATGGTGATGGAGGTGAACACCTCGGTCGGCACACCCAGCTGCTCCAGCTTGTCGGAGACAGCCAGAGCGTTCATCACCGTTGCCAGCATACCGATCTTGTCGGCCAGCGTACGCTCCATCCTGCCGCTGGAACGGCCGCGCCAGAAGTTGCCGCCGCCCACGACGATGCCGATCTGAACGCCCAGCTCATGGGCCTTCTTTACGCCGCCGCAGATCGCGTCCATGGTCGGCTCGTCGAAACCGGTCCCCTTTTCGCCGCCGAGGGCCTCGCCGCTGATCTTCAGAAGGATACGCTGATATTTCAACGCCATAATAACATACACCACCTGTATCAGATTTGGCCGCGCTGTGCGCCGCCGGTTTTATCTCCTGTCTATTTTACAATAAAACTGCTCCAAAGTAAACAGGCAAACGCCAGCTCGGCGGCAAAGGTTTCCTCTCCTTCTGCACTTTGGGCAAAAAATGCTGGACATTTGCCGCGAATCATGCTATAATACTGCTTGCATCCCGGCAAAACAGAATACGCGGGCATCGTACATCGGCTAGTATATCAGCCTTCCAAGCTGAGGAGGTGGGTTCGATTCCCATTGCCCGCTCCACCAAAAACCGCCCAGGTCCGTCAGGATCTGGGCGGTTTTCTTATTCCATTGCCCCACTTTTTACCTCACCTCTTTTTCATTCACATGACAACGCTCCCTCAAAAATTTTTGAAGGGGGCGTTGTCATCCTATACAGTTATGGCCGGTCTCTTACTTCACGCTCTTCCTCAGCCGCTCAAACTCGGCGTCGGCCCGAATGGCCTTCTTCCTTTTTGTGCGCACAATACGCGCATATTATGTTGACATTCTGACCAAAAAATGCTATAGTGAGAATAGAAAACCAACAAGGAGGCGTTCTGTTATGGCAAAAACCAGCACGAACATCAGTCTTGACCCGGAGCTGAAGCGCTCGAGTCAGGAGCTTTTTGCAGACCTCGGCATTGATTTGTCCACGGCGATCACCCTCTTCCTGAAGCAGTCCCTTCGCGTGCAGGGCCTGCCTTTCGTCGTCACCCGGGAAAACCCCAACGCGGAGACGGCTGCAGCTCTGAATGAGTATGCCGAGATGAAGGCTCACCCGGAAAAGTATAAGCGCTATGCTTCCTTCAAGGACGCCATGAATGAGGTGCTGACGGATGCTTGAAGTCGTCCTTTCCAACCGATTCAAGAAAGACCTCAAGCTTGCAGCCAGGCGCGGCCTGCCGCTGGATGAGCTGAACACCGTTGTGGACTGGCTCGCCGCCGGGCAGGCTTTGCCGGACCGGAACCGTGACCACGCTCTCACCGGAGATTATATCGGCTTCCGGGAGTGCCACATCCGGCCCGACTGGCTGCTCGTTTACCGTGTGGACGGCGATGCTCTTGAGCTTTTCCTGTTCCGTACCGGTACGCATTCGGATTTGTTTGATTAGGATTTTCCCAGCAGTCCACCTTCCTTGCAGCCTTCGACCAGCTCAACGACGAAGGCCAGACCAAAGCGGTGGAGTATGTCGAGGCCCTCGTCCTCACTGGACGTTATAAAAAATGTCCTGCGTCTGTCGTGGGGACAAAGGAAGCATAAAAAATAACCGCTCTGGCTATACCAAAGCGGCCGATGTATATAATTCAGAATTGAGGTGATTCTTTATGCCCACCCGCAGCCACCCCGAATCTGCCCGCATCATCCGCGAGGCACGGCAGGCCGCCGGGCTGACGCAGCTGGAGCTTGCGGAGAAGCTTGGTGTCACCATCGGCACGATCAGCTATTATGAGCGAGGCGCAGGCCAGCCCAAAATCGATAATCTCTTTGCACTCTGCGACATCCTGCACATCAGACCCGCCGACCTCCTGCGCGCCGATTCATAAACCTAACGCCCCCGCCGGTGTTTCCACCGGCGGGGGCGACGCTGCAAGAAAACGGCCCTCTTCCCTTTTCCGGGAGAGGGCCGCTTTCATATTGTGTAACAGCAATAACAGTTTCAGAGTCTTTTTACATCTTCCACCGGCTCTTGCCCGCCCGGGTATCGATATGCACCCAGCCGGTGCGGCGCTTGAGGTGGGCGGCGTCCTTCGGGTAACGCCCGATGCCGCCCCGGGAGGGCAGCAGGGTCTCGGCGTAGGCGGCCACGGTGGCCACGTCTACGCCCTCAACGTAGAAGTCCGCCGCCCGGCCCAGAAGGTGCTGGCTCGACTTGCTGCCGCCCACGGCCGCGTTGTGGGCCGCGGTGCGGTATCCGCTGGTGATATGGACCGGCTTGCCGAAGTGCTCCCGGATGCACTGGAGCAGCACTACCAGCTCGTCGTCGAGGAGGACGACATCGCTGCCCTTGCAGGCAAACTCCCGTACCTTGAAGCTGGGTGAGAGCTGCCGGGTGGAGTCCCGGGACATGGAATATTCCTTGATTGCGATAGAGACCACGACCTTTCTTTTTGTTGACTTTTTGATCGAATGATGCAATGCGGTCATTTCCTGTGCGGAGGCTTCTGCCGATACCATCCGCACGCAGACAAAAACTTCGAGCCGTTTCCCGCACAGATGCCGGCCTCTGCGCCCATTAAACAACTTTATTTCGTTATATCTGTCTTTTCTTGTGCCGTATGGTAGCATTTTGCGCATTCAAAGTCAACGATTCTTATGAAATAGTCGGAACCTTGTGCAAAAGCGCACAGAGAACTGCGTTTTCCTCTTTTGGACGCAAAAAAGAACCGACCCGAGCCGTGTGAGGGTACACGAACTCGGGTCGGTTTTCCATCATTTTATTTCAGAACGATGTTGTCGGAGCAGCTATGCCGCCGGGATGTTTGCCTCATCTGTCCCACTTGTCGCAGAGAGCGTTGATCTGGTCGGCGAACTTGGCGAGGTCCTTGTTGGCGCCGCCCTCGTTGTGCTCGATGACCCGCAGCAGGCGCTTGCCGGCATTGAGCAGGCGCTGGAAGACGGTAGCCGCACGGGCTGCACCCTCGCTGATGTGGTGCTCGATGCGGATATGGGTGCCTTCCTTCAGGCAGACCGCGCCCTCGGCACCGATGGCCCACTGCTCACCATTATAAGGTGCGCAGGCGTTGAAGCCCTGCTCCGTGAGGGTCTGGGCAAAGATGTTCTCCACCTCATCCTCTCCGTGGATGATGAACACCCGCTTGGGCTTCGGCTCAAAGGAGTTGACCCACTTCAGCAGGCCCTCCCTGTCGGCGTGGCCCGAAAGGCCGGTGAGCTGGCAGATCTCCGCCTGCACCTCGATGGATTCGCCGAAGAGCTTCACGTTGTCCGCACCCTCCAGCAGAGAGCGGCCCAGCGTGTTCACGGCCTGATAGCCCACAAAGAGGATGGTGCATTCCTTCCTCCAGAGGTTATGCTTGAGGTGGTGGCGGATACGGCCCGCTTCACACATGCCGCTGGCCGAGATGATGACCTTCGGCACGGGGTCGGTGTTGATGGCACGGGACTCATCGCTGGTGACGCTGACCTTCAGGCCCGGGAACTGGATGGGGTCGATGCCCTTTGCCAGCAGGGCGTTGGTCTCTTCATCAAAGCAGGAGGAGTCGGTGTCCTTGAAGATTCGGGTGGCCTCGATGGCCAGCGGGCTGTCGATGTACACCGGGAAGCAGCCGTGGCCGGTGACCAGGTTCTTTTCCTTTATCTCACGGATGAAATAGAGCAGTTCCTGGGTGCGGCCCACTGCAAAGCTCGGGATGACCACATTGCCGCCGCGGTCGAAGGTGCGCTGCAGGATCTTCGTCAGCTCTCCCACATAGTCGGGCCGCGGGCCGTGGCTGCGGTCACCGTAGGTGGACTCCATAAAGACATAATCTGCGTCCTTCAGATACGTGGGGTCCTTGATGATCGGCTGGTCGTGGTTGCCGATGTCGCCGGAGAAGACCAGCTTTGTGGTCGCGCCGTTCTCCGTCACCCAGATCTCGATGCTGGACGAGCCCAGCAGATGGCCCACATCCACAAAGCGGATGACGATGCCGGGCGCAAGCTCGATCTCCTTATTGTAATCATAGCCCCGGAACAGCGCGATGGCTGCCTCGGCGTCCTGAATGGTGTACATGGGTTCCACAGGCTCTGCGCCGGAGCGCTGGCCCTTGCGGTTCTTCCACTCGGCTTCGAATTCCTGGATGTGCGCCGAGTCGCGCAGCATGATGCTGCACAGTTCTGCCGTGGGCCTGGTGGCATAGATCCTGCCCCGGAAGCCGTTGCGCACCAGAAGAGGCAGAAGGCCCGTGTGGTCGATATGGGCATGGGTGGCCAGCACGCCGTCGATCTCGCCCGGCGCAACGGGGATGGGCTGGTTCTCATAGACATCCTTACCCTGTTCCATACCACAGTCGATGAGGTAGCGCTGTCCCGCCGCTTCCAAGAGGGTACAGCTGCCGGTCACTTCGTGGTTGGCACCCAAAAACGTCAGTTTCATAGACACACCTCCAACAGGATTATCCAACTTTGGTGCATTAAGTATATCACGTTTCGCGCTGTAATGCCGCCCAAATCGGCAGCCGATTCTCGGGCAAAACGCCGAATCCATCAAAAATTTTTTATACAATCTTGACAAACTACCCCCGGATGATATAAACTTAAATTGTATGACGTAACTTCTACTGAGATTCAAAATAGAGAGGTTGTATTTTATGGTTCGTAACGATTTGCGCAATGTCGCTATCATCGCTCACGTTGACCACGGCAAGACCACGCTGGTGGACGCCCTGCTGCGCCAGAGCGGCGCTTTCCGCGACAATCAGGCTGTGGCTGAGCGTGTCATGGACAGCGGTGACATCGAGCGTGAGCGCGGCATCACCATTCTGGCCAAGAACTGCTCCTGCACCTACAAGGGCGTCAAGATCAATATCGTCGATACCCCGGGCCACGCCGACTTCGGCGGCGAGGTCGAGCGCGTGCTGAAGATGGTCAACGGCGTTCTGCTGCTGGTGGACGCTGCTGAGGGCTGCATGCCCCAGACCCGTTTCGTGCTGCAGAAGGCTCTGCAGCAGAATCTGAGCCTTGTGGTCGCCATCAACAAGATCGACCGTCCCGACGCCCGCATCAAGGAAGTCATCGACGAGGTCCTCTACCTGCTGATGGACCTGGGCGCTACCGACGAGCAGCTGGACTGCCCCATGCTGTTCTGCTGCGGCCGTGACGGCACTGCAAGCCTTGACCCCGATGTACCCGGCACCGATCTGGTCCCCCTGTTCGACACCCTGCTGAGCACCATCAAGCCGCCCGAGGGCGATCCCGAGGCTCCCTTCCAGATGCTGGTGTCCTCTGTGGACTACAACGAGTTCGTTGGCCGCATCGGCATCGGCCGTATCCAGAACGGCGTCGCCAAGGTGGGCGAGGAAGTGGTCGTGTGCGACTGGCACAACCCCGACCTCAAGATGCGCGGCCGTCTGACCAAGCTGTATGACTTCCAGGCCAATGGCCGTCAGCCCTGCGACAACATCACCGCAGGCGACATCGTGGCTTTCTCCGGTCTGCCCGACGTCACCATCGGCAACACCCTGTGCAGCCCCTCCCATATCGAGCCGCTGCCCTTCTTGAAGATCAACGACCCCACCGTCGAGATGACCTTCTCCGTCAACGACAGCCCGCTGGCCGGCCGCGAGGGCAAGTATGTCACCAGCCGCCAGATCCGTGACCGTCTGCAGAAAGAGCTGCTGAAGGACGTCGCTCTGAAGGTGGAGGATTCCGCCACCACCGATTCCTTCCGTGTCATGGGCCGTGGCGAGATGCATCTGTCCATCCTCATCGAGACCATGCGCCGCGAAGGCTATGAGCTGCAGGTCTCTCCCCCGCACGTTCTGACCAAGGTCATCGACGGCAAGACCTACGAGCCTATGGAGCATGTCGTCATCGACGTCCCCACCCAGTATCAGGGTGCTGTCATGACCGGTCTGGGCCAGCGCAAGGCCATCCTGCAGCAGATGGAGTCTCTGGGCTCCGACCGTGTGCGTCTGGAGTTCCGTATGCCCAGCCGCGGCCTGTTCGGCTACCGCAACCAGTTCCTGACCGATACCCACGGCGAGGGCATCATCAACCAGATCTTCGACGGCTATGACGTCTGGGCTGGCATGATCGCCAACCGCTCCACCGGTTCTCTGGTCAGCTTTGAGACCGGCGAGGCCGTCACCTACGGCCTGTTCAACGCGCAGCAGCGCGGTACTCTGCTGGTGGGCGCCGGCGAGAAGGTCTACGAGGGCATGGTCATCGGCTACACCGCTTCCGGCGAGGACGTCGATGTCAACGTCTGCAAGACCAAGCACCTGACCAATACCCGTGCTTCCGGCTCTGACGACGCTCTGCGCCTCATCCCCATCAGCAAGCTGAGCCTCGAGGGCTGCCTCGAATTCCTGGCTCAGGACGAGCTGCTGGAGGTCACTCCCGAGAACCTGCGCATCCGCAAGCAGATCCTCAACCACGAGCAGCGCATGAAGGCCAAGAGCAAGATGAAGTAATTCGTCCCTCTGCCCTTCTCCATAAAAACAAAGCGTCCCGTCCTCTGCATCCGCAGGGGGCGGGATTTTTGCTGCAAAAAAGCATCCGTGATGTTTCTCTCCCCCTCCCGGGGCAGGGCATCACGGATGCTTTTGTTCTTTTTGGGTTTGCGCTCAGCCTGCATAGGCGCTGCCGGGCGTCCATGCATTATCGGCAGAATACTTGGCGTGGTTGCGCAGATAGGTCACCCACGCGCCGTAGCCGTTGCCCGCCGAGAAGTGGACGCCGTCCGGCGCAGCCAGCACCTCTTTCAGGTTGCCCTCGCCGTCGGCCAGCGTCTCCCACAAATCGAGGTAGACACAGCCCTTATCTGCGGCCAGCAGGGCCAGCTGCTCGTTCACCGAGCGGATGATGTCCGAGGCAAGGCCCGGCTTCTCCGCTGCGGCCTCGGGGCGGACGGGCGGGATGGACTCCACATAGATGACGCAGTCCTCCCCCAGCGTCTGGCGCAGCACGTCCAGCATCTGGCCGTAGTAAGCGAGGAAGCGGTCTGCCGCGCCCACGGTGGTCAGGGTGTTGGTACCCAGCAGGACATACAGTTTTTTGGGCTGAGCGGCGGCCAGCACGTCCAGCGCGACTTCCTCGCCCCGCACACTGCTCTTGACGGCGCTGCGGTTGACGATGGCATCCGGACCGACGCCGGTGTAGCCGCAGATGAGCGCACCGCCGAGGTTGATCTTATAGTCGGAGAAGCCCACCGTCAGGCTGTCGCCGAGGAAGGCGGCATCGGAGAAGTAGCTCAAATCGACCTGGCCGTTGGCAGGCTGGCGGATGACGCTGCTGTCGTAGGCTTTGACGCTGTAGGCCCCCGCCGTCTGACGGGCCGGGCCGAACTGCTCGAGGGTCACGGCGGGCGTGCCGTCCGCTGCCGCTGTGCCTGCGTTGCCGCTGTCGGTGGTGCTGTCCGCCGCGCCCTGCATGGGCAGCGGGGCCAGAATGTTCTGCGCCGTGCCGTTGGCCGTCACGGTGGGCAGCTCTTCGGGCTGTGCCTGTCCGTGCTCGAGGATGGCCGTAATGGCGAAGCTCACCAGCAGGATGCCGGCCACGGCCCCCGCAAACCGGATGACGCCGCCGGGGCCGCCTCTGCGGCGCCGGCCCGTGCTATGATAATCGTGTGAAATTCCCATAAAGGTGTTCCCGCTTTCGTTTGGTTCTGCTCTTAGTCTGCCCGGGCGTCGGCGGGTTATCCCCGCTTTCCGGCCCGGCAGAGCTGTGCAGCACCTATTTTATCATAATTTTTTTGCCTCTGCAACCAATTAAGACTTGCATACAACAGGCAAAACGGTTACAATAGAGGAAGAGCAGGTTTTTGCACACATTTTTCGAAGTGCTTGCACGACCTGCCAGAATTTTTGTGCGAGTTGCAGTCATCGATTGTTGGCTGTTCCCCCGTCCGTACACTGTGCAGGGTGTACGGACCGCGAAACGGGGACGGCGCGGAGCGGTGCTGCGGCGCACAGGAAGTCCAATTTATCGGTAAATGGTACAAGGAGGTTCTCATGGCCAGGAATGTCATCATCGGCCAGAGCGGCGGCCCTACCGCCGTCATCAATTCCAGTCTCGCGGGCGTCTATAAAGCCGCCTGCAGTCTGGGCGCAGACAAGGTCTACGGCATGAAATACGGCATCGAGGGACTGCTGAAAGAGGAACTCGTGGAGCTGAACGTCCTGCTGGACGACCGGCTCAGCATCGAGCTGCTCAAGCGCACGCCGTCCAGCTATCTGGGCAGCTGCCGCTACAAGCTCCCCGAGCCGGAGGCGGACTCCACGCCCTACGTCAAGCTGTTCACCCTGTTTGACAAGTACGACATCTGCGCGGTGTTCTACATCGGCGGCAACGACTCGATGGACACCATCGCCAAGCTCAGCCGCTACGGCGCACAGGCAGGCAGCGCGGTGCGTTTTATCGGCGTACCCAAGACCATCGATAATGACCTCTGCCTCACCGACCACACCCCCGGCTACGGCTCTGCGGCCAAGTACATCGCCACCATCCTCAAGGAAGTCATCCGTGACTCCTCCGTCTACGACATCCGCAGCGTGACCGTGGCCGAGATCATGGGCCGTCACGCCGGATGGCTGGCCGGTGCGGCCTGCCTCGCAGGCGGCGACGACAGCGACGGCCCCGACCTCATCCTTCTGCCGGAAGTCCCCTTTGACCCGGACAAGTTCCTCGCCAGAGTGGATGAACTGCAGCGGGTGAAGCCCAACGTCATCATCGCGGCCAGCGAGGGCGTCAAGACCGCCGACGGCACCTATCTGTGCGACCTCGTGTCCACGGCAGGCCAGCTGGACGCCTTCGGCCACAAAGCCATCCTCAGCGGCACCAGCCGCTATCTGTCCGACCTCATCCACGACAAGCTGAACTGCAAGAGCCGCGCCATCGAGTTCTCGACGCTGCAGCGCTGCGCCAGCCATCTGGCCAGCCGCACCGATGTTAACGAGGCCTACGCCGTGGGCGGCGCAGCGGCAGCCGCGGCCTTTGCCGGTGAGACGGGCAAAATGATCGCACTCAAGCGCATTTCCGAGTATCCTTACCAGTGCATCACCGAGGCGGTGGACGTCCAGCAGGTGGCAAACCTCGAAAAGAAGGTGCCGCTGGACTGGATCACCCCCGACGGGATGCAGGTGACGGCGGCGTTCGAGGAATACGCCCGCCCGCTCATCCTCGACGAGGTCACCCCCGTCTACGTCAACGGTACGCCCCGCCACATCTGCCTGTAAGGAAACTCGCTTCTCCCCTTCCCCGCGTCTGTTTTCGTGCTCCTGCACGATTAAAGAAGTTGTTTTCGTAAGCAGGGTACGCCGAATGGCGAGGATTTTTGTCGGCAGACAAGGCGATTTTCCGCAGCAATCCTGACGGATTGCAAGGGAAAGCAACGCAGTATGCAGGCAAAAAGACCGCTCAGACGGTGTGCAATGCTTAGAAAACGGCTTCGTTATAAAGCCGAAACAGAAAAACAAAAAAGGAGAAATCATCATGGGTAAAAATGCAATCGTTGGCCAGTCCGGCGGCCCCACCTCTGTCATCAACGCAAGTCTGGCTGGTGTGTTCGAGAGCTGCAAGAGCCGCGGCGCGGACGTCGTCTACGGCATGTGCAACGGCGTCGCCGGTCTGCTGGAGGAGCGGGTCGTGGACCTGTCCACCCTGCTGACCGATGACCTCGACATCGAGCTGCTCAAGCGCACCCCCTCCAGCTTCCTCGGCAGCTGCCGCTACAAGCTGCCCGACTGGCACACCGACGAGGCCTTGTACAAGAAGCTCTTCGCCATCCTCGAAAAGCTGGACATCGGCTGCTTCTTCTACATCGGCGGCAACGACTCGATGGACACCATCGGCAAGCTGGCTGAGTACGGCGAGTGCATCCAGAGCGACATCCGCTTCATGGGCGTGCCCAAGACCATCGACAACGATCTGATGGTCACCGACCACACCCCCGGCTACGGCTCTGCGGCCAAGTACATCGGCGTGGTGATGAAGGAGGTCATCCGCGACGCCACCGTCTACGGCACCAAGTACGTCACCGTCGTCGAGATCATGGGCCGCAACGCCGGCTGGCTGACCGCCGCTGCCGCACTGGCCAAGAGCGACGACTGCGAGGGCGTGGACATGATCTGCCTGCCCGAAGTCCCCTTCCATGTGGAGCACTTCGTCGAGAAGGTGCGCGTGATGCAGGAGAAGAAGCCCAGCATCGTCATCGCGGTGTCTGAGGGCGTCAAGCTCGAGGATGGCCGCTATGTCTGTGAGCTGGCCGACGATGTCCACGCGGTGGACGCTTTCGGCCACAAGGCCCTGACCGGCACCGCCCGCTATCTGGCCAACGTCGTGGCCCGCAATCTGGACACCAAGACCCGCTGCATCGAGCTTTCCACCCTGCAGCGCTGCGCCGGCCACCTGACCAGCCGCACCGACATCACCGAGGCCTATCAGGTCGGCGGTGCTGCTGTCAAGGCTGCGTTTGAGGGCGTCACCGGCCAGATGGTGGCCCTGAAGCGCATCTCCAACAGCCCCTATCAGTGTACCACTGAGCTGCACCCCATCAGCGAGGTCGCAAATCTCGAGAAGAAGGTGCCGCTGAGCTGGATGAACGAGAATCATACCCAGATGACGGAAGACTTCCTCGCTTACGCACGGCCCCTCATCCAGGCTGAGCTGACCCCGCTCTACATCGCCGGTCTGCCTCACCACATCTACATGAAACCCCAGAAGTAAGCGTTCTGTTTCGCAAACATACCTCCGCACCCCTGCACCCTGTGCGCGGGGGTGCATTTTTGTACGGAAAAAGCTTTGATTTTACTTGTTTTTTACCTGAAACCGTATTATAATATTATCTGCGTCGCTCGCTGTTGAGCGGCGCGTTTTTTCGTGAGCACCATCTGATATTTGAGGAGGCAGAGCATTTTCATGGCACAGAATACCCGGACAGGCGATTTGACCAGCGGCCCCATGCTGCAAAAGATCATCCTGTTTTCCCTGCCGCTGGCTGCATCCAGCATCCTGCAGCTGCTGTTCAACGCAGCCGATGTCGTCGTCGTGGGACGCTTTGCGGGCAGCACGGCGCTGGCCGCTGTCGGCTCCAACGGTGCGCTCATCAACCTGCTGGTCAACCTGTTCGTGGGCCTGTCGCTGGGCGCGAACGTCGTTGCAGCCCGCTGCTTCGGCGCGAAGGACGATGAGGGCGTCCACAACACCGTCCAGACCTCCGTGACGCTGGGCCTCGTCAGCGGCTTCTTACTGGCCGTGGTGGGCTTTTTTGCCGCCCGCGTCCTGCTGGAGCTGATGAGCTGCCCGGAGGACGTCATCGGCCTGTCCACCCTCTACCTCAAGATATACTTCATCGGTATGCCCATGACCATGCTGTACAACTTCAGCTCGGCCCTCCTGCGCGCCGTGGGCGACACAAAGCGGCCTCTGTTCTGTCTGGCCGTGGCGGGCCTCATCAATGTGGTGCTGAACCTCGTGTTCGTCATCCTCTTCTCCATGAGCGTGGCGGGCGTCGCTCTGGCCACCATCATCAGCCAGACCGTCTCCGCCTGCATGGTCACGGCCCTGCTGGTGAAGGAGAAAGGCCCGCTCCACCTCGACCTCGGCCATCTGGGCTTCCATGCGGGGGCTCTGGGCCAGATCTTGCGCATCGGCCTGCCTGCCGGTCTGCAGAGCACCGTGTTCAGCCTCTCCAACGTCGTCATCCAGTCGGCGGTCAACTCCTTCGGCTCCATCGTCGTGGCCGGCAACTCTGCCGCTTCCAACCTCGAGGGCTTCGTCTATACTGCCATGAACGCTTTCGCCCAGGCCGCTGTCACCTTCACGAGCCAGAACATGGGCGCCCGCCGGTACGACAACCTGGACCGCGTCATGCGCAACTGCCTGCTCTGCGCCACCGTCACCGGCCTCGTGCTGGGCGGCGGTGCTTCCCTGCTGGGCGAACCGCTGCTCCACTTCTACTCCTCCGATGAGGTCGTGGTGACCGCCGGTCTGGCCCGTATGCACATCATCTGCACCACCTATCTGCTCTGCGGCTGCATGGATGTGCTGGCCAGCTGTCTGCGCGGCCGGGGCTACTCCGTCCTGCCGATGGTGGTCAGCCTCGTGGGCAGCTGCCTGCTCCGCCTCGTCTGGATCGCCACCATCTTCCGGCTGTTCCACACCACCACGATGCTTTACCTCAGCTACCCCGTCAGCTGGATCCTCACCGCACTGGTGCATCTGGCCTGCCTGCTGGTGGTACGGCATAAGATGAAGATCGCCCTCTCAGTCAAAGCCTGACGGCTTTGCCAGATCCCCCAAAGGGGGAGCCATTGGCATGTCGGTCAGCTTTCGTCTGGACGAGCGAAGCACGATGTCCCGGAAACGGTAGTGCTCCGCTGTCTGGGCCAGCGACAGCTTGACAAGGTGCATTGTCCAGAAGCCGCTGCCCTCTGTAGCGAGGCCCGCCCTTTTACGCCATATCGGGCCTCAGGCGTCCAATAAAAAGTGGCCCGGCCTGCCAAGGCCTCTCCCTCTGGGAGAGGTGTCTGCGAAGCAGACGGAGAGGGAAAGCCCGGCACGAAAGAGCATCTACACAGCGATAAGCATTGGCTTTTGATAGAGTCATCTTATCGCTGTGTTTTTGTTTTGTCTCAGCATCCTTGCCCTCTCAGGCGCTCCGCGCCAGCTCCCCCAAAGGGGGAGCCATTGGCATGTCGGTCAGGTCTATGCTGGACGAGCGAAGCACAATATCTCGGAAGCAGCAGTGCTCCGCTGTCTAGGCCAGCAACAGCTTGACAAGGTGCGCTTGTCCAGAAGCCGCTGCCCTCTGTAGCAAGGCCCGCCCTTTTACGCCATATCGGGCTTTCAGCGTCCAGTAGGAAATGAACCGGCCTGCCAAAGCCTCTCCCTTTGGGAGAGGTGTCATTGCGAAGCAATGACGGAGAGGGCCTTCGCCAGCAGATACCGGTCATACCCGCCGTACATCTCCCGGCGGCAGACGATCTCAAAGCCGCTGGCCAGGGCGTTGTTCAGGCTGTACTGATTTTCCGGGCTGACGGTGGCCCCGATGCCCACGATGCCCGGGCGGAGCCGGGCAAGCGCCGCCTCCAGCAGCTTCCGCTGCAGACCGTTGCCCCGGTAGCCGGGGTGGACGATGGCGCTGTCGGCGTTGGCCCAGCCGTCCCACTCTTCTCGCGGGATGCCCATAAAGGCGGCGTAGTTGTGCGCGCTCTGCCCGCAGTACCGCAGGATGAAGTAGGCCCCCAGCCGCCCGCCGTCCCACCCGCCGATGCACAGGTCCTCTTTCAGGTAACGGGCGATGTTTTCCAGCGTGTCGGGTACGAACTGCTCCGGGTGGGGCATCGCGGCCCGCACCTCGTTCTGCAAGGCGTAAAAAGCGGCGGCATCCTCCGGCCCGGCGGCGCGCAGGCTCATGGTGCGGCTTGCGGGCCGTCCGCACACTTTGTGCAGAAGAACTTCCATTCTTGCTCTATCCCTCCAAAATAAAATCATACTTTCCGGCTGATTCCAGTATAAATGCCGTTTGAATCATTGTCAATTTATGCTATAATATTTGCAGGAAGAGTTTTGTGCTCAGGCACAGCTTTTTCGGAAGTCCAGGCAGGGCCGCCCTGCCCGTGTACCGGAGGAAACGAACCATGAGAGATTCCAGCTTATCCCCTTCCAGCCGCCTGGGTGGTGCTGTCATCAGCGACCGCATCGTCAGCGCTCTGCTGGAGGAACTGCGCACAGGCCGCTATGCACAGACCGACCGTCTGCCCGCTGAGGTAGACCTTGCCGCCGAACTCAGCGTCAGCCGCACCGTCATCCGCGATGCGCTGAGCGAGATGGAGCGTGCGGGTTACATCGAGCGGGTGCGCGGCATCGGCACAGTGGTCAACCGAAGTGTCCTGAACCTGCGCAGCCGATTGGACCAGAAGCTGGAGTATTACCCGCTCATCCGCAGCTTTGGCAGCTACCCCCACGCCGACGGCATCCAGATCTACCCCGTCCGCGCAGGCGAAGAGCTGGCCCGTGATTTGGCCATCGAGCCCGGCGACGATGTCATCTGCATCAAGAAGCGCATCCTCGCCGACACCACCCCCGTCATCTACTCCATCGACTACCTGCCCCGCGCCCTGTTTGGGAGCCGGGACTACACCCGCATCGACCTGTCGGGTGACATCTTCGATGTTCTGGAGCGGGAGTGCCGCCAGCAGGTGGCCTCCAATGTGGCCCACCTCAAGGCCAGCTGCGGCGACGAGTCCATCCGGGCCGCCATGCGTCTGGCCCCGGGCGAGGCTATGCTGCTGCTGGATGAGATATGCTACAACCGGCTCTGCCATCCCGTCATGCGTTCGTTGAGCTACTACACGAACTTCTTCGACTTCTCGATTCTTCGAAAGCTTCTTTGACGGAGGGAAACAAAAGAATATGCGTCATCTAATCGATCCGTTGGATTTCAGTCAGCAGGAGATCACCTCTCTGCTGGACCTGGCCGACCGCATCTGCGCCGACCCGGCTGCCTATCAGGACGTGGCCGCCCACAAAAAGCTGGCCACCCTGTTCTACGAGCCGTCCACCCGTACCCGTCTTTCGTTTGAGGCCGCGATGCTGAACCTCGGCGGACATGTCCTCGGCTTCCCGAGCGAGACCGTCTCCAGTGCATCCAAGGGCGAGAGCGTGGCCGACACCATCCGCGTCGTCTCCTGCTATGCCGACATCGTGGCCATGCGCCACCCCAAGGAGGGCGCACCGCTGCGGGCCAGCCGGTACTCCCGTATCCCTGTCATCAACGCAGGCGACGGCGGCCACCAGCACCCGACCCAGACCATGACCGACCTGATGACCATCCGCCGCCGCAAGGGCCGTCTGAACGATCTGACCATCGGCCTGTGCGGCGACCTCAAGTTTGGACGCACCGTCCACTCCCTCATCAAGACCATGGCGCGCTGCGAGAACATCCGCTTCGTCCTCATCAGCCCCGAGGAGCTGCGGGTGCCGGACTACATCATCACCGACGTGCTCGAGGCCAACCACATCCCCTACAAGGAGACCCGCAGCCTCGAGGAATCCATGCCCGAGCTGGACATCCTCTACATGACCCGCGTCCAGAAGGAGCGTTTCTTCAACGAGGAAGACTATGTCCGTCTGAAGAACAGCTATATCCTCACCAAAGAGAAGATGGCCCTTGCCAAGCCCGACATGGCCGTGCTCCATCCCCTGCCCCGCGTCAATGAGATCACGCTGGACGTGGACGACGACCCCCGCGCCGCCTACTTTGAGCAGGTGCAGAACGCCGTCTACGTCCGCATGGCGCTGATCATGACGCTGCTGGGCCTCAAGGACCCCAAGGCTGAAAAGGAGGGCAACTGAGATGCTGAACATTGATGAAATTCAGAACGGTATCGTCATCGACCATATCAAGGCAGGCACGGCCATCGGCCTGATGGACCTGCTGGGCATCAAGGGCAACCACACCGCCAGCGTGGCCCTCATCCAGAACGCCCGCAGCCACAAGGCAGAGTCGGGCCGGAAGGACATCATCAAGGTGGAGGGCGACGCCTCCTGGCTCAACCTCGACGTGCTGGCCTATCTCGACCCTGACATCAGCGTGACCGTCATCGAGAACGGCAAGGCTGTCAAGAAGGAAAAGCCCCAGCCCCCCAAGCGTCTGGTCAACATCGTGCGGTGCAAGAACCCCCGCTGCATCTCCTCCATCGAGGAAGAGTGCGACCAGATCTTTGAGCTGAGCTCCAACGGCAAGTATCGCTGCATCTACTGCGAGCAGGAGCTGCAGGTCAAGCCGGAATAATAGAAATAAACGATAAAAGCCGCCTGTCATTCAACGAACGACAGGCGGCTTTGCTTTTTGATCCTCAGACTTTCCGGCGCAGCAGGCTCATCGGCGGCAGCTCCGGGGTGGGGATGGTATAGCGCTCCATCGCGTGGGGCGTGGACTCCACCAGCTCACCGGCCTCATTCTTGATCCACTCGGGGTCCAGCGGGATGCTGCGGCCATCCGGGCAGAGCACCTCCAGCGTGTCGCCGAGGCTCCACTTGCCCCGCTGCTGGCAGCTGGCGACGCCGTTCTCCCAGCCGTCCACCGTACCGACAAACTCCCACTCGCGGATGTAAGTCGCGCTGTCGGTGGCCTGACGGGCCTGCTCCCGGCCAAAGTAGAAGCCGGGCGAATAGTGGCGGTGGCTGGTGCGGGTCAGCTCAGCCAAAACCTCTTCCGGCAGCTCGAAGTTCTCGTTCATCGGGTCGGCCAGATACTGGTCGAGGGCGCGGCGGTAGGCCGCCGTCACGCTGGCGACGTAGTAGAACGTCTTGGCGCGGCCCTCGATCTTGAGGCTGTCCACGCCCGCCTTGCAGATGAGGTCGAGGAAGGGCGCGGTACACATATCGTTGGCGTTGAGGATGTAGCTGCCGTTCTCGTTCTCGCCGATCTCATAGAGCTGGCCCGGGCGGGTCTCCTCGCTGAGATAGTACTTCCAGCGGCAGGGCTGGGCGCACTGGCCGCGGTTTGCGTCGCGGCCTGCCATGTAGTTGGAAAGCAGGCAGCGGCCCGAGACGCTCATGCACATGGCGCCGTGGACGAAAGCCTCGATTTCCAGCTCCGGCGGGGTCTTGTCGCGGAGGGTGGCGATGTCCTGCAGAGTCATCTCCCGGGCCAGCACCACCCGCTTCGCGCCCATGTTGTAGGCGGCGCGGGCAGCGGCCCAGTTGGTGATGCCGGTCTGGGTGGACATATGGATGTCGATGTCGGGCGCGAAGGTCTTGCAGGCGTCCAACACGCCGAGGTCGGCCACGATGAAGGCGTCCACACCGGCGGCGGCAGCGTCCTTGATGGCCTGAGGCAGACGGTCAGCCTCCTCGTTGGTGGGCAGGGTGTTCATGGTCAGGTAGACCTTGCGGCCCCGGGCGTGGGCATAGATGACACCCTCCCTCAGCTGCTCCGGGGTGAAGTTGGTGGGTGCAGAGCGCATCCCGAACTCGGGCAGAGCGCAGTAAACGGCGTCCGCGCCGTAGTTGATGGCATACCGCAGGCGCTCGAGGTCGCCCGCCGGGGCCAGAAGTTCCGGTATCTGTAACATGATATTCCTCTCTAGCCCTCTCAGTCACCTTCGGTGCCAGCTCTCCCAATGGGCGAGCCCTTGGCAGGCCGGTCAGCGGCTGCCTTTTCCGTCAGGCTTGCGGGCTTCGCTTCTTATTTCAGGCTCTTGTTGACTTTAGCCGCCTCATCGCAGTTTTTCTGGTGGTCTGCGTAGGTGCGGGCGTAGTAGTAGTGACCGGCAAGGTCGGTGACAAAGAAATAGGCATCCTTCGCCTCATCGTCGGGCTGCGGGTCAAGCGCCGCGCGGATGGCCGCGATGCCGGGGTTGGAGATGGGGCCGGCGGAGAGGCCGGTGCAGGCGTAGGTGTCATAGGCTTCCAGAATGTTCTCCGGGATGCTGTCCCAGCCGCCGTAGTAGGGCGCGACCCAGTTCCAGAGGTAGTTGTTGTCGGCGTCGCTCTGGACGTGGCTGGAGGTGTTGCTCTGCAGTTTGGGGTAGGGCGAACCCTCGGCCAGACGGTTGCGGAACACCTGCGCCACATTATCGTCCTGATCGTTGCCGGCCTCCTCCTGCACGAAGGACGCCAGAGTGACCACCTCGGAGAGGGTCATCCCCTGCTTTTCCATCTCGGCATACATCTCATCGGTGATCTGCTTGTCGAAGTGAGAATAGAACGTCTCAACGTAATGATGGACGGTGTCATCCTTCAGGAAATCGTAGGTATCCGGGAAAAGATAACCCTCGCACTTGAGGAAGCGGTCCGGGGCGTCCTTGTCGTCGGGGACATACTGCCAGAACCTGTACTGGCTGAAGTCGCCGGTGTTGGCCTCCTTGAGGAAGTCCTCGGCGCTGCACAGCCCGGCGTCTTCCATTTTTTTCGCAACGGCGATGGCCGTCGTACCCTCGGGGAAGGTCAGCCGGACGCTGTCGGCCTTCGCGTAGGCGGAGAGTGCCTCGATGATGTCGTCGTAGGAGCTGCCGGGAGCGAGGTCGAACTCGCCGTATTGGAGCCTGCCTGCCGCGCCCTGCTTGCCTGCATACCAGCGGAAGACGTGGGGGTACTTGATGACGCCCGCCGCCTTGAGCTTCTGGGCGATGGCTGCCACGCCGCTGCCCTGCTGGATGCTCACACTCACCGGTTCGCCGGCGGAAGCACTGCCGTTGATCTCTTTTCGGATGGCCAGCAGACAGCCGCCCGCCGCCAGTATCAGGATCAGCAGCACCATCAAAATAATTTTCGCTGCGCCGCCTTTTCTGGTTTTTTTATGTTTTGCATCGTGTGCCATGTACACACTCCTTTACCATTCCGTTCAGCTTTCCATCATCAGCCGCATATAGCTTTCTTCCACATCGAAAGGCTCCGCGTCGAACCGTATCATGCCGTAGTCCTGCCGGGTGCCTTCGCCGAGGAAAAGGTTCTGAGCCGCGCCCACTGTGATGACGGCGCGCTCCACGATGACCTCCTTCTCCCGGGCCGCTTCCATCAGCACCTCGGCGGAGCGGTCGTCTTCGGCCATCAGCTCCACAAAATAGAGGGTATCCTCCCGGCGGAAGTAGATGCCGTAGCCCTTCTCGTTGGACACGATGGTCGCGCCCCGGGCGTAGAGGTCGGTCAGCACGACGGCCATCCGCTCCGGCGGGAACTGGACGGTATCGGGATAGAAGCGCTCCCGCAGCTCGTAGAGCTTGCGGGCCGTCACGGAGTCGAACTCCGCCTGACTCCACAGGTTGCGGGACACCTCCCGGGGCAGGCAGCGGAGGGCAAAAGCCCGCCGGAAGCCCTTGTTTTCCAGCAGGGCGGCCTGCTCCTGTCCGGCCGGAACGGCCACGGTGAAGCCCGCGCCCCGCAGCTTCTGCTGCGCACAGAGATAGTCCACGAGTCCTGCCAGAAGCAGGCTTCCCTGCCCGCAGAGGCCGTAGAGGTAGCTGCCGCTGCGTCCCTTGAGGGTGACGGGGACCGCCAGCGCCGCAGCGGCTATCTCGTCATTTTCCTCGGCGACGTAGATATTTTCCGCCCCGGCGAACTTTTCCAGAGCGGTCTTGATGAACTCGGCGCTGTCGCCGCGTTCTTTCTGCCACAGTGCCACGACTGCCGCCTCATCCGACGGCTGCATCAAACGATACATTGATAGTATCCCTCCCATTTTCGCGGTTATCCGAGTTCTTTTTCCGCCAGCGCCCGCACCTCGGCCTGAATCTCCTCGATGGTGCGCATGGCTCCATTTTCCGTGCAATGGACGGTGGCCCAGCCCAGATGCTCTGCGCAGTACTCGGCGGCACGGCGGCTGCGGGCCAGATATTCGATGTCCTTTTCGTGGACGTCCTTCCTGCTCTCGTCGCCGTGGTAGCGGCCGGTCATGAGCTTCTGGCTCACGGCGGGGTCTACCTGTAAGTACACCACGGCGTCCGGCGCGGGCAGGCCCAGCAGCCTGTATTCGTAGTCAAAGGCCCAGCGGAGAAAATCGTCCCACTGCTCCGGCGGGAGCTTGGAGCACTGATGCACCGCGTTCGACGTGGTGTAGCGGTCGGCGATGACGATGCCGCCCGCCTCGTAGAAGCTGCCCCACCTGGTCTTATAGCTGGCGTACCGGTCCACCGCATAGAAGCTGGACGCCGCATAGGGGTTGACGTCGTCGGGCTTGTCGCCGAACCGGCCGGAGAGGTACATCTTCACCAGCGCACTGGAATCGCTCTCGTAGTCCGGAAAGGTGATCTCCATCACCCTTCGACCGCTCTCGGCCAGATGGGAGGCCAGCAGCTTTGCCTGGGTGGCCTTGCCGGAGCCGTCCAGCCCTTCGATGACAAGAAGCCTGCCCTTGCTCATTCTGCCTTCTCCCCTTTCAGCGCGGCGTACTGGGCGCGGACCTCAGTGGTGCGGCCACAGCACATCTTGCCCTCCGGGCAGGGGCCGGACACGCAGGCCGGGCCGGCGGTGCGGAAGATGTGGGGTGCCACCGGGCAGACCAGCCGCAGCATCTCTTCGGCCAGCTGCCGTATCTCCCACTGGGCGCGGCTGCAGCAGCGCAGGTGGAAGAAGTTTTGCAGGCTGCGGGCGTTCATGGTCACCACCATCTTGGTCTCGCAGGCGTTGGGCAGCACGAAGCGGGCGTCCTCGTTGGCCTGCTTGGAAGCCTTGGCCCGGGCCTGCTTTTCGGGCAGACCCTCGGCCATCAGGCGGGCGGTGTGGCCGTCCTCCAGCTTCTGCACGAGGTCGAGGTAGCGCCTGGCGTCCTCGTTCATGCTCTCGATGAACGCCGCCTTTGCCTCGGGGATGGCCTCGATCTCGGGCGGGATGACGTAGCGGAAATCGTCCAGACGGACGTACCGCTGACTCTGGACGCTGAAGGACGCGATGCGGTGGCGGGTGATCTGGGCCAACAGGGTACGGCTGACGCCCTCGATGCCGAAGGTGAAGCTTGCGTGCTCGATGGGGCTGGCGTGGCCCAAATCGCTGAGCATGGTCAGGAAGCGGGCAGTCTTTTCCTCATCCAGCCCGTCCAGCAGGTCGGTGATGTGGGCGTCGGAGTAGCAGAGCTTCGCCGCAGCCGCCACGACCTTCTCCGGCTCCGGCGTATGTGCTATCAATCGGACAGTCATCATTTTTTCTCATTCCTCCGTCGTTATCTTCACAAGGGGCGCAAAGTTGGCCATGGTCTTCTTCACGCCCACCTTCTCGAAGCTGATCTCCACGATCTGGTCGCCGGCGGCGGGCTTGACCTTCAGCACCTTGCCGCGCCCGAAGACCTTGTGCTCCACGATGTCGCCCGGCTCATAGTGCTTGGGGCCGGTGGATGCCGCTGCCGGACGGGGCGAAGAGGTCACACCGCCGCCTGCGGGTCTGACCGGCGCTTTGGGCGCTGCCGGACGGCCATAGCCAGAGCCAAAGCCGCTGCTTCCCGAACCGGAGTCGCAGCCGCCATGACCCGACGAAGCACTTCCCCGGCCCGCGTAATCGGAGCCAAAGCCTCGATTATTGGACATTGGTGCGTTATATTCTTTATTCAGATAGCTGCTGCGGCTGCCATAGCCCGAGCCGTAACCAGAGGCCGCACGCCCCCAGCCGGAGGGGCCGGAGTAGCCCGACGCACCGCCCGGCACGGTATCGCTGCCGTAACCGCTGCCCCAGCCGCCCAGACGGGAGCGCTGCTCCAGCACCGGGCTGCGGGTCTCTTCGATGTACTCCGGCTCGATTTCCCGGAGAAAGCGGCTGGGCTCGTTGCGCTGGGTGCGGCCATAGAGCATCCGGGTGACGCTGTTGGAGATGTAAAGCTCCTTCTTGGCGCGGGTAATACCCACATAGGCCAGGCGGCGCTCCTCCTCGAGGTCAGCCTCGGAATACTTGCTCATCTCACTGGGGAAGACCCCCTCTTCCATGCCAATGAGGAATACATAGGGAAACTCAAGGCCCTTGGCCGAGTGGATGGTCATCAGCACCACCTGGTCGGCGCTCTCATTGTAGCTGTCGATGTCGCTGATGAGGGCGATGTCCTCCAGATAGCCTTCCAGCGAGGCCTCTTCGCCGTGCTGGTCGCAGTAGCTCTTGACGTTGTTGACCAGCTGGCCGAGGTTCTGCAGACGGTCGGCGGCGTCCTCGTGGCCCTTGGCGGCGTCGGCTTCCAGCATGGCGCGGTAGCCGGTGATCTCGATGACATCGGAGGCGAACTCATCCAGCGTCTTCGTTTCCAGCGATTCCTGCAGTTTCTGGTAGATGTCCCAGAACTTGAACAGCGGCGCGATGGCGCGGCTGAGCTTGGCGTACTGGTCGGCCTGGGAGATGACATCCAGCATACTCACGCCCTGCTGGGCGGCAAGGTCAGCAATGACCTCGATGGTCGTCGCACCGATTTTGCGCGCAGGCTCGTTGATGATACGGCGGAGTCGAACATCATCCCGGGGGTTCGCCACGATGGACATATAGGAGTGGATGTCCTTGACCTCCTTGCGGTCATTGAAGCGCTGGCCGCCCACGATCTTATGCGGGATGCCCGCACGGGTGAAGTAGCTTTCGATGGGGGCCGACTGGGCGTTCATCCGGTAGAGGATGGCGTGGTCGGCCAGATGTCCGCCCTCTTTGAGGTGCTGGCCGATGACGTCCGCGATATGGCTGGCCTCGTCCTGCTCGTTCTCGGCGGTGTAGACCTGCACCTTGTCGCCCTCGCCGTTCTTGGTCCAGAGGGTCTTGCCCTTGCGCTCGGTGTTGTGCTGGATGACACAGTTGGCGGCATTCAGGATATTCGACGTAGAGCGGTAATTCTGCTCGAGTCGGATGGTCCTGGTGCCTTTATAGATGCGCTCGAAGTTGAGGATGTTCTCAATGGTCGCGCCGCGGAAGCGGTAGATGCTCTGGTCGTCGTCGCCCACGACGCAGATGTTCTTTTCCGGGCCGGTGAGCAGGCTCACGAGCCGGAACTGAGCCACACTGGTGTCCTGATACTCGTCCACCAGCAGATATTTGTACTTGTTCTGGTAGAACTCCCGCACGTCCTCGTGCTCCGACAGCAGGATGACCGTCTGGTAGATGAGGTCGTCGAAGTCGAAGGCTCCGGCCTCCTTGAGCTTCTTTTCGTAGGCGGCGTAGACCTTGGCCGCAAGAGCGCCCTTCGTGTCCCGGGCCGGGGTCTTCAGGGCCTCTTCCGGGCTGATGAGCTGGTCTTTCCAGCGGCTCATCTGGTTGATGGCGCTTTTGACCGGGAAGAACTTGTCGTCCACGCTCAGCTCTTTGTACACAGCCTTCATGACACGCTGGGAGTCATCGCTGTCGTAGATGGTAAAGCTGCGGGGGTAGCCGATCTCCTCAGCCCAGCGGCGGAGAATGCGGACGCAGGCCGAGTGGAAGGTGGAGGCGAACACCTCGTCGCCCTCTTCCCCGCCCAGCATCCGGCGCAGACGCTCTTTCAGCTCACCGGCGGCCTTGTTGGTAAAGGTGATGGCCATGACGTTCCAGCTCCGGACGGCGTCCTTCCGCAGCATCCCGTCCAGCCACGACGGGGCGTCGGTGCCGGTCATGATGGCAGTGCGCAGGGCTTTCACATCGTCCTCCGTCACCTCCCGGGGCGTCCACCTGGAGCCGTGGGCCGAGCCGAAGCGGATGAGGTTGGCGATGCGGTTGACCAGCACGGTGGTCTTTCCGCTGCCTGCACCCGCGAGGATGAGCAGAGGGCCGTTGGTGGTGAACACCGCCTCCCTCTGCATATCGTTCAGGCGTCCGAACTGCTTTTCGATATACGTATCACGCAAAGCGCAGAATTGTTGTGCGAGATCTGTTGCCATTGTTTCACCTGTTCTTTTCAATCATTTCTGGATATATCACTTAAAATATAGTATATCACATTTCAAAAAAGTTGTACACAAAAACAATGCAAACAAAAAACCGCCCCACCGCAGTCAATACCACGATGGAGCGGGGATCTCAGGAAATGCTTAGCCGAAGATGTTGATGAGGATACCAGCAGCGACGGCGGAGCCGATAACACCGGCCACGTTGGGGCCCATTGCGTGCATCAGCAGGAAGTTGGAGGGGTTCTCGCTCTGGCCGACCTTCTGAGAAACACGGGCAGCCATAGGCACAGCGGAAACGCCGGCGGAACCGATCAGGGGGTTGACCTGACCGCCGGTCAGGATATACATGACCTTGCCGCAGAGAACACCGGCAGCGGTGCCGAAGGAGAATGCGATGAGGCCCAGCACGATGATGAACAGGGTGCGGCTGTTCAGGAAGGTGTTTGCAGAGGTGGTGCAGCCAACAGACAGAGCCAGGAAGATGGTGATGATGTTCATCAGCTCATTGCCGGCAGTCTTCTGGATACGGTCCACGACGCCGCACTCCTTCATCAGGTTGCCCAGCATCAGCATACCGACCAGGACGGCGGCATCCGGCACGATGAGGGAGACGACGATGGCGACCATGACGGGGAAGATGATCTTCTCGGTCTTGGTCACGGTGCGCAGCTGCTTCATCACGACGGTACGCTCTTTCTTAGAGGTCAGAGCCTTCATGATAGGCGGCTGGATAACAGGCACCAGAGCCATGTAGCTGTAGGCCGCGACGGCGATGGAGCCCAGCAGCTCAGGAGCCAGACGGGAGGTGACGAAGATAGCAGTGGGGCCGTCTGCGCCGCCGATGATGGAGATGGCGGCAGACTGCTTCTGGGTGAAGTCCACCAGACCGGTAGCGACCAGCAGACGAGCGCCCATGTAAGTACCAAAGATACCGAACTGAGCGGCAGCGCCCAGCAGCAGGCTCTTGGGGTTGGAGATCAGGGGTGCGAAGTCGGTCATGGTGCCGATGCCGAGGAAGATCAGCGGCGGGTAGATGCCCAGCTTGACGCCCATGTAGAGCATGTCGGCCAGACCGCCGTTGTTCAGGATCTCGATCCACATCGGGTGCTCGAGGCCGTCACCGACGAAGTACTGCATATGGATGACGCCGCTGCCGGGGAGGTTGGCCAGGATCATGCCGAAGGCCATGGGCAGCAGGATCAGAGGCTCGAACTCTTTGACGATGGCGAGGTAGAGCAGGAAGCAGCCCACGCAGATCATCACTGCGTACAGCCAGCCGCCCGGCTCACCGAACCGGGCAAAACCGGAACTCTGGAAAATACCGACCAGAGTATCAATAAACTGAGTCATGTTTTTCCTCCTGTGTTAAAAGGGTGCGGTGGTGTCGTTGACGCCAGCCTTGCCCCAGCCATTCTTGCCGCGGCGGACTGCCTTCAGCACATACTTGCCGTTGCCCATAGAGTAGATGGCTGCCATGATGGCTGCCACAACGTCGCCGGGGATGCCGGCCTCGACCTGCGGGGCAGCAGCCTTTGCAGGAGCGGGCGCAGCGGCCTGTTTCACAGGAGCAGCCGGTTTTGCAGCGGAAGCATCCTTGGCAGCTGCCTTCCTGCCGTTCATGGCGTCAAAGATCTTGCCCTCCAGCGTGATGATGGCCATCAGCAGGACGAGGATCAGAAACACCAGCACAATACCGGTTATGGTAACGATCACATCATAACCTAAATCCATGGTCTTCCTCCTATTTACTTTTTTCTTTGCCGCCCGGGGGTGAGCGGCAAAAAGCGATTTGAAGATATTATACAATATTTTCCGGGTCGATTCAACAACTATGAACAAAAATCATATTGTTTTTCACGGTTCTGTGAACAGCGCTTCCCTCTCAGCGGCGGCCCATGCGGGGGGTGGCGTCCATGAAGCCGGTCTCCAGCTTGTCGCCCAGACGCAGGCTCATGGCCGTACCCAGCGCGACACAGTTGACGGGGTCAGGCGAGACGGTCACTTCCACCTTCAGCTCCTGGCTCAGGTACTCCGGCAGGCCGTGGAGCTGTGCGCCGCCGCCGGTGAGGACGACGCCGTTGCGGTAGATGTCGCCGGCCAGCTCCGGAGGAGTCTTTTCCAGCACCTGATGGGCGGCGGTGCCGATCTGCTCGCTCAGGCGCATGACCGGCTCGTAGAGGTCGGCGGTGGAGACATTGACGCGCACGGGCAGGCCGGTGAGCAGGCTGCGGCCCTTGATCTCCATGGTCTCGTTGAAATCTGCCTTCTGGGGGCAGCAGGCCACGTTCTTTTTCAGGCTCTCAGCGGTGCGCTGGCCGATGGCGATGCTGAACTTGTTGCGCACGAACTTCAGGATCTCTTCGTCGTAGTGGTTGCCGGCCACGCGGACGCTGGTGGCCTTGACCTTGCCGCCGAGGCTCAGCACAGCGATGTCGGTGGTGCCGCCGCCGATGTCGATGATCATCCGGCCATCCGGCACGGTGATGTCGATGCCGGAGCCGAGAGCCGCGGCGATAGGCTCATCAATGAGGTAGACCTGACGCGCACCGGCAGCCATGACGGCCTCCACCACGGCGTCGCTCTCGATGCCGGTGATGGCGGCAGGCACACAGACGGCCACACGGGGCTTGACCATGTGGGAGCTGTAGACCTGATTGACGAAGCGGCAGATGAGCTCCCGGGTCATGGTATGGTCGCTGATGACGCCATCCTTCAGCGGGAAGATGGCGGAGATGTAGTTGGGCGTGCGGCCCACCATTGCAAGGGCCTTGTCGCCGGCCTCAAGCACGCAGTTCTTGCGGGTATCCACCGCCACCACGCTGGGCTGGTTGAGCACGACGCCCTGCCCCTCCTGCGCGATGATGATGGTCGTCGTACCAAGATCGATACCGATGTCATTCTGTGCCATAATCGTGATATTTCCTTTCTCTGCTGCCCATTCTCTATTTCCATCGCCCATCTCCGGGCGCGGGTCATCAAAACACATTATAGTATAGCATATCTGAGGAGAAAAAGAAACCCTCTGCAGGGGTTTGCCCTCTCCGTCATTGCTTCGCAATGCCACCTCTCCCATAGGGAGAGGCACTGGCGTGCCGGTCAGGCCCACGCGGGACGAGCAAAGCCTTATTTTTTCGGAAACAGTAGTGCCCTGCTACAGAGGGCAGCAGCTTCGGGACAATATCCCTTGTCAAGCTGTTGTGAATCTCTGTAGCAGGGCACTATCTTTTACGCCATATTGAGCTTTCAGCGGTCAGCGCAGAGTTGCCCGGCACGCCAGTGGCTCCCCCTTTGGGGGAGCTGTCACCGAAGGTGACTGAGAGGGCCAGCTCGCCCCCGGAAAGCATCATATTGCCGACAAATTTTCCGGCGGCAGAGCCTGGGCCAGCAGGGCGGCCAAGCCGCTGTAGCGCAGGTTCTGGCGGATGTTGGACATCATCCGGTTCACCACGTCCCGCCGGCCCACCACGATGCAGAGCTTTCGCCCGCGGGTGACGCCGGTATAGAAGAGGTTGCGGTAGCACAGGCGGGGCGGCACCTGCGCCGCCGGGAGGATGACCGCCGGGAACTCGCTGCCCTGGCTTTTGTGCACCGTGATGGCATACGCAATTTCCAGCTCGTTGAGGTTCTCCGCCGGGTAGACCAGCCGCCGGTCGTCCATCCGCACCACCATGGAGCGGCTGCGCACGTCGATGGACTCCACGATGCCGATGTCGCCGTTGTAGGCACCCACGCCCTGTTCCCCGCCGATGCGCTGCCACGTTATCTCGTAGTTATTGCGCACCTGCATCACTTTGTCCCCCACCCGGAAGACCCGGGCCGCGCTCTGCAGCTCCGGCTTGCCCTTCTTTGGCGGGTTGAGCATGGCCTGCAGCTCCGCGTTGAGGGCCTGGGTGCCGGTGGGGCCGAGCTTCGTGGGGCAGAGCACCTGAATATCCTTCACCGGGTCGAACTGGTAGCTGCGGGGCAGACGGGTGGTCACAAGGTCGCAGACCAGCTTCTGGGCCGCGTCGCCGTCGGCTTCGAGGAAGAAGAAATCGTCCGTCTTTCCGCCCTTTTTCAGCGGTTCGCCCGAGATGATGTGGTGGGCGTTCTCCACGATGAGGCTCTGAGCGGCCTGCCGGAATATCTCGTTGAGGCAGACCGTCGGCACCAGCCCGGAGCGGATAGTCTCGCCGAGGATATTGCCCGGGCCGACGCTGGGCAGCTGGTCGGCGTCGCCTACCATAATAATACGGCAGCTGTACCGCAGTGCCGCAATGAGGGCCTGGAACAGCTTGACGTCCACCATACTCATCTCGTCGAGGATGACGACGTCGCACTTGAGCAGGTTCTTGTCGTTGTGGATGAAGCTGACCACGCCGCCGGTGTAGTCCACTTCCAGCAGGCGGTGGATGGTGGAGGCTTTCCGGCCCGTCAGCTCGCTCAGACGCTTGGCGGCGCGGCCTGTGGGAGCGCAGAGGGCCACCCGTTCGGCCTCGTTCTCCAGCAGCTGCAGGATGGCGTTGACCGTGGTGGTCTTGCCGGTGCCGGGGCCGCCGGTGAGGACAAGGCAGTTCTCGGTCATGGCCTTGCGGATGGCTTCCTTCTGGAGCGGCGCGTAAGCAAAGCCCTGCGCCAGTTCCAGAATCTGGATGTTCTTGTCGAGGTTTCGGGCCGTCTGCTTCCCGCGCCTGGTCAGCATGGCCAGACGGTCGGCGATGTCCTGCTCTGCGGCCAGCAGATCCGGCAGATAAATATACGGTGTGCCGTCGAACATCCGCACCGCCAGTTTCCCGGTCTGGATGCAGCTGTCCAGCGCCTCCGCCAGCTTTTCGGGGGGCTGGTGGATGAAGTTCGACGCTGTTTCCAGCAGCTGCGCCCGGGGCAGACAGGTGTGGCCGTTGCCGGCGTTGTGGCGCAGGGTGCGCAGGAGGGCGGCTTCCAGCCGCTGGGCGCAGTCCCCTGCCATCTGGTAATACTGGGCGATGCTGTCGGCGTGGCGGAAGTCCAGCTGCAGCGGCTCCCCGCAGAGCAGGTAGGGGTTCTGCTGGATGGCCTGCATGGCCCCCGGCCCGAAGGTACGGAAGACCTCCATCGCCCGGCGGGGGCTGATCTCGAACTGAGCCAGATAGGCAATGAGCTCCCGCATTCCGAACATCCGCTTGAACTCCTGCTGGATGCGGTCGGCCTTGTCCGCCGAGATGCTCGGGATGAGGGTGAGCTGGGCGGGGTCGTTGGCGATCACTTCCAGCGCCGCCGCGCCGAATTTGTCAATGATCTTATCCGCCGTCCGAGCCCCGATGTAGGGCAGCGACCGGCTGGCGAGGAAGGCGTAGACGGCCTCGAGGTCTTTGGGCATATCCGTCTCGCACTCCTGTGCGTGGAACTGTCGGCCATAGGTGGCGTGGTTCTCGTACCTGCCCCGGCAGACGACGCTTTCGCCCGCGTGGAGCTCTCCCACCATGCCGCACACAACGGTGACGACACCGCCGCCCGACACCTCGAATACGGTGTAGCCGTTGTCCTCGTTCAGGTAGATGATGTCCTCTACCGTGCCTTCCAGCCGTTCCAGCTCCTGCTCCATCGTCCCGCCTCCTCGTTTTGACACAACTATATATAGTATAGCGGTTTTGGGGGGATTTGTAAATATGAGGGGTGGGCTTTGAGGCTCTCCGGCAGCGTCCTTGCCCTCTCCGTCTGCTTCGCAGCCACCTCTCCCAGAGGGAGAGGCACTGGCGTGTCGGTCAGGCCCACGCGGGACGAGCAAAGCTCACTCTATCCGAAAACAGCAGTGCCCTGCTGCAGAGGGTAGCAGCTTCGGGACAATATCCCTTGTCAAGCTGTTGTGAATCTCTGTAGCAGGGCACTATATTTTATGCCATATTGAGCTTTCAGCGGTCAGCGGAAAGTGGCCCGGCCTGCCAAAGCCTCTCCTACAAGGAGAGGTGGCACGCCGCAGGCGTGACGGAGAGGTTGTACAAAGACGAGCCTGCCCTCTGTAGCAAGGCCCGCCCTTTTACGCCATATTACGCCTCAGGCGTCCAGTAGGAAGTTGACCGGCCTGCCAAAGGCTCTCCCTTTGGGAGAGCTGGCGAGCGGAGCGAGACTGAGAGGGTCAATCCTCCACCCGCGCTGCGGCAAGCTCTTTCATCAGCCGATTGCGCACTGCAAAGTACGCCGGGATGAGGAAGAAGCAGGCGAAGAACCATGCCACAGGGTTGGCGATGCAGGCCGCAAAGTAGCCCCAGAGCGGCACGAACCAGAAGCCCACCATGGCACGGGCAACCATCTCGGCCACGCCCGCGAACATGGCAAGGCCGGAATAGCCCAGGCCCTGGATGGTGTAGCGGTAGATGATGAGGACAGCCAGCGGGATGTAGAACACGCTGTTCCAGAAGATGAAGCTGCGGGCATTCGCCATGATCTCCACCTCGCTGCTCTCGAGGAAGAGGCTGATGAGCGGCACATCCAGCACACGCAGGATGAGGAAGGATGCCACGCTGTAGACGCAGCCAATGCCCAGCGCGGTATTGACGCCCCGGTCCACACGCTTGAGGTCGTGAGCGCCCATGTTCTGGCTGGCGTAGGTGGTCATGGCGGTGCCGATGCTCTCCAGCGGCACCGAGAGGAACTGGGCGGCCTTGCTGCCTGCGGTCTGCGCGGCCACGATGCTGCTGCCCAGACCGTTCACCGCGCCCTGCAGCACGACGCTGCCGATGGCAGTGATGCTGCACTGCAGGCCCATAGGGATGCCCATGTTGCAGAGCTTGAGGCAGTGGCTGGCGCTCAGACGGCCCTCTTCCCTGCTCCATTTCAGCTCCGGGTAGTGGCGGCCGATGTAGATGAGACTGGCCAGCGCCTCGACATCGC
>OASX01000363.1_pt1 | contig 44271 bp, 45 predicted proteins | sample 1516531 | NCBI WGS metagenome assembly OASX01 (sample SAMEA2579911, study PRJEB22360) | human gut metagenome | biome: human gut; feature: human-associated habitat; material: faeces | place: Denmark | collected 2008/2010
GATTACCAGTGCTGTTTTTTTCATGTTTTTTCTCCCGTTCCTCGTTTATAAATTCTATATGTTACCAGTCTGTCCGCCTGCAGATCAGGCGTCAGAATACCAATTACCGCTTTTACCATAAAATACTTACTTCCATAATATATTACAATTTACCGGGAAATGCAATCTTTAGTTCCCTGTGTTAACACCTGCTGATGCTTGTTTTAGTATAGCACGGGGCGCTCTGTATGTCCATAAACAGGACAGAGAAATCCATATCCCTTATTCTTCTTCCGTTTCATCCATCTCATATTCCAGCAGGTCTTCCATGCTGCATCCCAGCGTCCGTGTAAGTGCTGACAGAATGCGTCCCGCTGCCTTATTCATGTCTTTTGCGCGCGATTCATACTGCTGAAGAGTCCGCAGATTTACCCCTGATCTTTCCGAAAGTTCTCTCTGGGAATAACCCGCCGTTTTCCGCAGTGTCTGCAGTTTAGTTGGAAGCTTTCTGCCGGATATCCTGCGGTTTACCACATCAATAAATTTATCTTCCGGTGATTCATGCAGTGCAGGATACAGCCTTTCGATCTCCTCCATGGAAATACAGGATAAAATATCTTTAAAACTGCGGCCGGTATACCACTGATAATACGCCAGTATCCAGCCGCACCAATAAACAGGAGAATACGCATAATCAATCTGTGGCTCAGGCAATTTTCCCCCCACACCGGATTGCTGCAGAGTCTCCCATACCAGTTCTGTCCCTGACAGCCCGGATATCACTCTTGGAACCCCCTTTTCAAACTGTACAGCCAGACTGCTGACAATAAACATTCCCATAAAATCATCTGCTTTCAACCGGCAGACATTCACAGCATAATCCACCGCTTCCCCCAAATTCCGCATGGCATCATCCAAATATTCAATATCGTAAGCGTGGGTCATCCGGTTTCACCTCCTGCCGAAGGATGTCCCGCATATACAGTCCATCCAAATCATTCTCTTCCAGTTCTGCCCGAAAAGCAGCGCGGGCCTCATCATCTCTTGATTTTCTTTTTACATAGTATTGCCGGTTATCTACAGGTACATAGGATAAAAATTTTATTGTATCGAAGGCTTTTTGACTTTTCAGCACAAATTGTTCACCTAATTTTCCCAGACGCATCGCTGCCGAAAGCTGAGAAAGTGATATTTCATTATTCAAAAAAGCGCGGGCAAAAGAAAAATACGAGTCATCTGCACGGTACCCAATAACTGCATCCCATCTGCCAAGATCAATAGAAAAAGAGTTCTTCAGCCATTCTACACCCATTTTCATAACTGGTGTAGAGATACGGATTTTACGGTAAGTTACCAGTAGAGTAAGCCAGTGAAGAATTGTATACTCTCCCGCAGACAGATTCAGGATCCGCAGCCCCTCTGTTTCCACCTCATATTGGTTCGCATAACCGTCCGTTCCTTCTGTACAGGCCCATTCTTTTGCAAGCCCTAAGTGTTCCGTGCAGTAAAAGCCACGGCCATAATCATTATTTATTTTTCCTTTTCCGTAAACCGGAGTTTGTATAATCTCCGGGGAACCATGATACAGGATCAATTTGCTCATGAAACCACCTCCATACTTCTGTAGAGTTATAATTCATTATACTTCTATAGAAGTACAATGTCAACAGTCTAATCTGACAGATGTCCCACCGGGGCCTTAGTAAATAAGATTTGTAAATTGGGTTAAAAACAAAGAGCATCAAAAAACCGATGATGTCGACTACTATCAGTCTGCATCATCGGTTTTCTTCATTCAGGTCAGCTTTTGGCTCATGCCAAACTATCAGCAAAGGACTGTGGAGTGCCGCCACCCCATATCCGGCCTTATGTCGGACTTTGCGTCGGCGCCTGTGCTATGGTCTTGTTTATGCCTTGTTGTCACTGCCCAGCACATTTACGATTTTATGTGCCACCAGTTCCTTGACATTGGCTCTTCCCACTTTCAGATATTCCCTGGGGTCAAAGGCGGAGGGCTTCTGTGTGAGCACCTGGCGTACGCCGGCTGTCATGGCCAGACGAAGGTCGGAATCAATGTTTATCTTGCACACCGCGGATTTTGCCGCACGGCGCAGCATATCTTCCGGGATACCTATGGCATCAGCCAATTCTCCCCCGTTTTCCTGGATGATCTTCACATACTCCTGAGAGACACTGGACGCCCCGTGAAGGACAATGGGGAAGTCGGGGAGGCGTTTTGTGATCTCCTCTAAAATATCAAAGCGGAGCTGTGGTTTCTGTCCCGGCTTGAACTTAAAAGCACCATGGCTGGTCCCGATGGCGATTGCCAGAGAATCCACGCCTGTCCGCTCCACAAACTCCTGCACCTCATCCGGATGGGTGTACATGGCATCGGAGTCATCTACCTTCACATCATCTTCCACACCTGCCAGTTTTCCCAGTTCCCCCTCTACCACCACACCTTTTTCGTGGGCGTATTCCACTACCTGTCTGGTGATCTCCACATTCTTTTCAAAATCGTACTGTGAGCCATCGATCATGACGGATGTAAAACCGCCGTCGATACAAGCCTTACAGGTTGCAAAATCCGGGCCGTGGTCCAGATGGAGGGCCATGGGGATATCATTTTCTATGAGGGCAGCCTCCACCAGTTTCACAAGATAGGTGTGGTTGGCGTATGCCCTTGCACCTTTGGACACCTGAAGGATGACCGGAGACTTCCGCTCTCCTGCCGCCTCTGTGATACCCTGTACGATCTCCATATTATTTACATTGAAGGCTCCGATGGCATAGCCGCCCTCATAAGCTTTCTGAAACATATCCTTTGTTGTCACTAATCCCATGATAAACTTCTCCTTCTCCTATTTTCTGCAGACAAACAGCGGCAGGCCGTCCTCATCCACGGGGACCTGCACATTTCCTTTTACAAGCGGTTTTGCATATGTCAAAAATTCCTCTCCCAAATCTGTCCCGTCACCTGTGATCCAGGACAGGGGAACCGTTTTTTCCCGGTTGCAGATATGATCCACATCCTCCAGACCACAGGACAGGCTGTAGGGTGCATCGCTTTTTCTGATGAAGGAGATCATTTTGCCTGTTTCCCCCTCAAGAGCTGCCTGCACACCGTATCTGCCTGCCATGACAGCCTCCTGCTGGTCCGCGGCTGACAGCATGGAGACAGAGCAGCGCTGGCTTACATTTAATTCCACGGAGCGGGCCTTCACACCCAGCCTTCCCCGCACCAGACGCTCCAGGTATTTCCCGCAGCCTGCCAGCATCTTGTGGCCAAAACTGTCCAGTCCGGCCTCGCTGTCGTATTCGCATACAAATACACCGTCTTTGTCACGGATTCCCTCTGAGACGCACACGACCACCGCATTGTTCACGGAAAAGCACTCCTCCACCTTTTTCAGGAACGCCTCCTGGTCAAAGGGCACCTCCGGCAGATATACGAGCAGAGGGTTGTCTCCCCTGAATTTCCTTGCCAGCACCCCTGCGGCTGTCAGCCAGCCTGCATGACGGCCCATGATCTCCACAATCGTGACGGACCTGGTGTCATATACGCCTGCGTCAACGCAGATTTCCCGCACTGTGGATGCCACATATCTGGCAGCGCTGCCAAAACCCGGCGTATGGTCTGTGAGGACAAGGTCATTGTCAATGGTCTTCGGTTCCCCCAGCACTACAATACTGCTGCCCATCTTTCTCCCGTACCGCGACAGCTTGCTCACAGTATCCATGGAATCATTTCCGCCGATATAGAGGAAATATCCGATGCCCATGTCCTCAAACTTTTCAAACAGTGTCCTGTACACCGGGTCCTCCAGATCCTCCGGCAGCTTATATCTGCAGGAACCAAGATAGGCTCCGGGGGTGGTCAGAAGCCCTTTCAGCTCATCGCCGGGAAGCGCCTCGTCAAGATCCAGGACTTTTCCCTTTAAAAATCCTTCAATTCCGTTCACCATGCCGAAGCATTTTCCTATCTTTTCCGGGTGCAGCCTCGCCTGGGCCGCAGCACCGTATAGGCTGCTGTTGATGACAGCCGTCGGCCCTCCGGACTGGCCGACCAGTATATTCTTTAACTCCATGATCAAAAATACCTCCGTTTTTCACAGCCTGTCTGTTCAGGCTTTGTCCCCTTCTATCAGATCAATTCTCCTCTGGTGCCGTTCGGCCCCTGAAAATTCCGTGTGGAGGAACGTATCCGCGATCTTCACCGCCAGGCCGGGCCCCACCACTCTGCCGCCCAGGGCCAGGACATTGGCATTGTTGTGCTGCCTGGTGGCCTCCGCGCAGAAACAGTCCGTACACAGGGCTGCCCGGATGCCCGGCACCTTATTGGCAGCTATGGAGATTCCGATGCCGGTTCCGCAGATCAGGATTCCTTTCTCACAGGTGCCGCTCTTTATGGCGTCTGTCACTTTTCTGGCATAGACAGGATAATCCACTGCATCCCTGCCCTCACATCCCAGATCTGTATATTCTATATTTTCATCTTTCAGGTAACGGATGATTTCCAGTTTCAAATCATATCCGCCATGGTCACATGCGATCGCTATCATGGGCCTCCTCCTTCTCTCATTACATATTAATGTAAAAATACCCCGTCCACTCACCGGATTGCATCTGCATACAAACATACTCCGGGCAATGAATGGACAGGGCATCAATCAAATGGCTGTAAGCGGAAATTGTTTTGAACGAGGGCTATTTCTCTGTATCCGTAAATGGAATATCAGCAAAATATGTTTTTCTTACAGCCGTATTCAGATTGTCTGTTACTTTGTTTGCCATCATCTCATAGATTTTCTGGTGCGCCTCAAATAATTCCCGGCCTCTTCCAGTCTTGATCATTGTCTCCACTGTCTTCATCCTCATGGAATATGTCAGCACCCGCACCACCTGGTTGATCTTATTCACCAGGGGATTCTTTCCCATATCTGATATGGTATTATGGAATTCATTGTCAGCCAGGAAAGCATTCTCTACGTTCTCCGGCCCTTTTTCTATCTCTTTCTCCATGCGGTTCAGCTTCTCTTTCAGTATATGTAAATCGGCCTCCTGAATCTTCTGCATGGCGAGCTGCATCACACCAACTTCTATCAGTTCACGCAGTTCCATAAGATTTTCATATGAATCCTCTTTGTCTAAAATAATACCGTAAATCATAGGGTCTATCATGCTCTCAGAAAATCCCTCACAGACAAAGGTTCCCTCTGCCCGCCTGATTTCAAGCACTCCCAGATATACCAGGATCTTAATGGCCTCCCGGATGGAATTTCTTCCCACACCCATGCTCTCAGCCAGTTCCGCCTCTGTGGGAATCTTATCCCCGGGGCGCAGTTCCCTGTTGAGCATAGCCTCCGTCAGCGCATTGATCACCTGCTGCACTACCGATTCACTGTTTACTTTCTTTAAATAACTGATGTTCTGCATTCTACTCACCCCTTTATCGGTTTATCCTACAACCAACATACTACCATAAAAATCAGATTTTGTCTATTACAGCCGGATAAAATAAGGGGGTGTCTGCATTTGGTTAATCCATATGGGAACCGCCGTTGATGTCGATCTCTTCGCCTGTAATATAGGACGCTTCTCTGGATGCCAGGAATACAATGGCATTTGCCACTTCCTGTGTCTCACCGGGGCGGCCCATGGGGATTCCGTCAATGATCTTATCTGCATCTTCTTTGGGAAGTGATTTCCAGATCTCTGTGTTGATCAGTCCCGGGCAGACACTGTTCACGGTGATGCCTTCTGCAGAGATCTCTCTAGAAAGGTTTTTGGAAAATGCAAGTACAGCCGCTTTGGATGCTGAGTAGTGTGCTCCGCCGAATACGCCGCCGCCTCTTTTGGCAGATACAGAGGACAGGTTAACGATCCTTCCGTATTTCTGGTCACGCATTACCTTCATGCACTTCTGTGTGCAGAGGAACAGGCCGAACATGTTGACTTCAAAAATCTTTCTCATATCTGCCAGTGTCATGTCCGCAACCGTCACCTTTTGGGAAATACCTGCGTTGTTTACCAGCACGTCGATTCTGCCATAGGCGTCCATGATGTCATCCACCATTTTCTGTACGGATGCTTCATCTGTGACATTTACGGTCACTCCCATAGCCTCTCCGCCCTCTGCCCTGATCTCATTTACGGTGTCCTGTACACCGGCTTCATTCATATCCGCGATCACTACGGCTGCTTTTTGTTTTGCAAAGGTTTTTGCAATGGTCCTGCCGATTCCTTTCGGTGAGCCGCTTCCTGTTACGATTACTACCTGTCCGTCAAAATCAAACATTTTCTTATCCTCCTGATAATTCTTCTCATACTTATTTCACTAATTCTTTTGCTGTCTCCACAATATTTTCCACTGTGATTCCGTTCATTTCCAGCAGTCTCTCATAAGGAGCAGACTGTCCGAACTGATCCTGGATACCGATGCGTTTTACCATGCATCTGCCTGTCTCTGCTGCCACTTCGCTGACTGCGCTGCCCAGGCCGTTCATGATGTTGTGGTCTTCCACTGTGATGATCTTACCTGTCTCATTGACACACTCCATGACCGCATCTGTGTCCAGAGGTTTGATGGTGTGCATATCCAGCAGTTTCACGGACACACCCTGTGCCTCTAACTGCTCTGCCGCTTTCAATGCGATGGAAACGGTATCGCCGTTGGCAATGATAGAAATATCTTTTCCTTCTTTTAATTTGTTGGCTTTTCCAATCTTAAATTCTGCGTCTTCCGGGTAGATGACCGGAATCGCATCCCTTGTAAAACGCAGATACACAGGCCCTTCATATTCTGCCGCTGCTTTTACCAGTTTTTTTGCTGCATGATAGTCTGCAGGCATGAGCACGGTCATGTTGGGTATGGTGCGCAGGACACCCATGTCCTCAATGCTCTGATGGCTTGCGCCGTCATTGGCAGGGGTAACGCCGCCGTGGGAGCACGCGATCTTCACATTCAGTTTCGGGTAACAGATTTCCTGGCGGATCATCTCGCACATCCTCAGGGAACCGAATACCGCGTAGGTCACTACAAACGGGACTTTTCCGCAGGTCGCAAGACCTGCCGCAACACCGGCTGCGTTCTGCTCCGCTATGCCCACATTCAGATACTGCTTGGGGAGCTGTTTGCGGAACTCTCCTGTCTTACAGGATTTGCCTATATCTACGTCCACTACATATATATCATTGTCCAGTTTGCCCAGCTTTACAATCTCTTCGCCAAATCCATCTCTGGTCGCTTTCTTTACTTCGCTCATATTCTTATCCTCCATCCGCTTATGCTGATTTTCTGACTTCCAGTTTTTTAAGCTGCGCGTCCAGCTCCTTCATTGCCTGCGCATACTGCTCATCATTTGGTGCCACTCCGTGCCATCCGCACTGGTTCTCCATAAAGGAAACGCCTTTTCCTTTTACTGTGTTGGCAAAGATGCATTTTGGTTTTCCGTTCTTTCTCATGCGGATTCTGTCCAGAGTGTCCACGATCTGCTTCATATCGTGTCCGTCGATCTCATAGGTATCGAATCCGAATGCCTTGAATTTCTCACCCAGGTTGATGTTGGGCATGACTTCATCTGTGGTGCCGTCAAGCTGCAGATTATTGTTGTCTACGAATACTACCAGGTTATCCAGCTCGTATTTGTGTGCGGTCTGGGCTGCCTCCCAGATTTCACCTTCCTGGCATTCGCCGTCACCCACGACTACGAATACGCGGTAGTCCCTGTTGTCCTTTTTCGCTGCGATTCCCATTCCTACGCCGCAGGCAAGTCCCTGGCCGAGAGAACCTGTGGAGATATCAATGCCGGGACATTTTTTCATATCCGGATGGCCCTGCAGAATGGAACCTTCCTGGCGGAGGGTGCCAAGCACGGATTCATCGAAGAATCCAAGCGTTGCCAGAGCCGCATACTGTACAGGGCATACATGGCCTTTTGACAATACAAAGCGGTCTCTGTCTTCCCATTTCGGGTTCTTCGGGTCCAGATTCATCTCCCTGAAATACAGGGCTGCCACAAAGTCAGCAGCGGAGAGGGAGCCGCCGGGATGTCCGGATTTTGCTTTGTGGATCATGGTGATCACCTTTTTCCTCAGTTCAATACTCTGTCTCTCCAGTTCTTCAACACTTACATTTTTCATATTCCTCGCTCCTTTTTATAAGAATAATAATGAGATTTTAGGTATATAGGTTACTAACAGCAGTACGATCAATGCCGCTATGATCAGTGATACAACTGCTTTTGATATCTGCTTCAGATTTACATTTCCCACACCGCAGGCCACATAGAGGTTTACACCTACCGGAGGTGTGAAAAGTCCGATTGCCAGGTTGACGATCATCACAACGCCCAGGTGGATCAGATTCACGCCCAGCGCCTGTGCCACCGGTACGAACAGCGGGGTAAAGATATATAACGCCGAGGTCGAATCCAGGAAGCATCCTGCGATCAACAGGATAATATTTACTATAATGAAGAAGACAATTACATTTCCGCCTGTGGCATTCTGAAGTGCGGAACTGATTGCCACGTCGAGTCTTGCCCTTGTGAGCACATAGGCAAACAGGCTGGCTGCCGCTGTGATGAACATGACGGTGGCTGTTGTGGATGTGGTATCAAGAAGCAGGGCATAGAATTCTTTCAGCCTTATTTTCTTGTAAATAAAGATTCCTACAAACAGACCGTATACCACAGATACCGCCGCGGCCTCTGTGGGGGTAAAGATACCGCCGTAGATACCGCCCAGGATGATAACCGGCATCATGAGTCCCCAGAAAGCATCCTTGAATGCCAGCCAGCGCTCTTTTCTGCTGGCCTTCGGCAGTGTCTTCAGATCGGATTTTCTTCCTACCAGAAGCGCCACTACCATGAGTGCGAATCCCATCAGGAGACCCGGTACCAGTCCTGCGATAAACAGGTCCCCGATGGATGTATCGGCGATGGAGCCATATACCACAAAGGTTATGGAGGGAGGAATGATGACCCCTATGGCTCCGGCCGCTGCCCTTAACGCTGCGGAGAACGCAGGTTTATAGCCTGATTTGATCATGGCCGGCACGATGATAACTCCCAGTGCCGCCACGGTTGCCGGACCTGAACCGGAAATTGCCGCGAAGAAGCAGGCAACAATGACACATACAATGGCAAGTCCGCCTCTGATATGTCCTACACAGGCCTCGGCCAGTTTGATGAGTTTCTCAGATATTCCCGCTTTCTCCATGATGTTTCCTGCCAGGATGAAGAAAGGAATTGCCAGTAATACGAATTTGCTGGTTGACGCCGACACGATCATGGGAAGACTGCTCATTACCGTATCCAGCGGTCTTCCTGCCCCCTGGGCAATCATAGCTACCACGCTGGAGGTACCGAGGCACACAGCTATGGGCGCTCCCATGAGAAGCAGTACGGCGAAGCTGATAAATAGAATTGCTGCTACCACTATTTGCTTACCTCCTCTTCCGGATTTCTCTTAATCTCTTCTATCAGAACCTGTATAAACCGTATTGTCGCAAAGAATGCACCAATCGGTACAAAGGAACCGAAAATCCATTCCGGCCACTGCATGCCTGCTGTAACCTGTCCCAGAATCCTCTGATTCCTCACCATAAGGATTCCATAGTAGAAAATAGCTCCGGTAAACAAAACTGCCACAAAGTAACCGATAATCTTCAGCACCTTCTCTGCCTTCGGCCCGACCGCGTCGGTCACAATGCTCAGTCCCAGGTGCGCTCTCCGCTTTGCCGCTATGGCTGTACCCAGCATACTCAGCAGTACGAAGAGATATGTGGTGATCTCCTCCGAGAAAGAAAAGGATGCACTGAACAGGTATCTGGCAACCACGTTCGCAAATGTGAGGATCGTCATAACGATCAGGCAGGCCGCCGCCAGTATCTCCTCTATCTTGTCAAATATCCGCATTTTATTTCCTCCCTCTCCTATTCGCTCTCTATCCGGAAAGCTTCGCAGGCTTTCCCGCCGTATTTTTCAATAAATTCCTGTTTCACGCCGCTGATCTCTTCCTTGAAAGCATCCAGTTCTTCCTCCGTCAGTTCTGTCACGGTCATACCCTCGGATCTGAACTCCTCCACAATGTCAGCCTCCTCCTGCTCCACAGTATCTCTTCCCCACTCACAGGCTTCCTTTGCCTTCTCCTGGAGAAGGTCCCTTGTTTTTTGCTCCAGGGATTCCCAGATCTCTGTGTTGGCTACAAACAGGTCGTTCTCATATGTATAGTTCCATAAAGTGAGGTAGTCCTGGATCTCATCCATCTTGGCGGACTCTGTAATGCAGATACCGTTCTCCTGTCCGTCGATGGTTCCCTGCTGGATGGCTGTGAAGACTTCGCTCCAGCTCATGGCTACCGGATCTGCCCCTAAGGTCTTAAAGAATTTCATATAGACTTCACTGCCCGGCACACGGATCTTCAGTCTCTTCACATCCTCCGGTGTACGGACCTCACGCTTGCTGTTGGTGATCTGGCGGAAACCGTTGTGGAAAGAGCCCAGATAGGTGATTCCCTTTGCCTCCAGCCGCTCCGCGTAATATTCCCCTCCGGTGTTGTCAATGATCTCTCTGGCATGCTGGTAATCATCAAAGATCCACGGGATCGTTGCCACGGAAAGCTGTTCGTCAATGACTGCCATAACACATGTGGCATAGGCTGCCAGATCCACGCCTCCGCCTGCGATCATCTCAATTCCCTTTGTGGAGTTTCCTCCTGCAAGCTGGTCGTTGGGATAGACGGCTATGGTCACATTTCCATCGGATGCCTCCTCCACCAGTTCCGCAAATTTGTCTGCCACTCTGGAGTCGATCTGAATGTCCGTTCCGTTCACTGCCATGACCAGTTCAATCTTCTGATACCCTTTTCCGGCTTCCCCGGAAGCCTCCACATTCTTCGTTCCGCCGCTGCACCCCGTAAGCAGCCCTGTCATAACGGCTCCGGCAGTCAGCAGGCTTAACACCCTAGCTTTCATAAATACCTCCTTTAGTGTTCCCCTGTTTTTCAACATCCTACGTTGGTTGTTTTTCTATGATTACATCCTAACATCCCATGTTCTAAAAGTCAACTGTTTTCGGTAGATTCCATTATATGTACAATTTTCATCTCTATTTTCTGTACATTATGCACAGAAAGAGAACCAGATACCCCTGATTCTCCTTTGCTGCAATCTGTTCTTATCTTCTAATTCTGTTCTGAAGAGGATGTGTTCTCTTCACTGATCAGTTCTCCGTTTCTGATCGTGATGGTCTTATCGGAAAACTCCAGAACCCATTCACAGATGTAAGCATCGCCTGCCATCTCATTTTCCCATCCCATGCTGCCTTTGACAAAGAGTCCTTTTCTAAAGCGCAGGGCCTTCAGGTAGGTACGGGTGCCGATGATGTTGCCGCTGCTGTCCTCTATATTTTCTGTCATTCCATTGAATTCCAGTTCGCCTCCTTTTGGCGTCAGCTCCAGATATGCTCCGTTTTCCTTCAGGCCGTAAGACAATTTTACATCACTGGACAGCACATTTCTGCTCCCCATGCTGTACCCTGTAAAAGCCCAGACCAGGGCCGCGGCCAGAATTATGACAGCAAACGCCGCAGCGATCAGTACCTTTTTCCTCTTCTTCCTCATTCCCACGATCAGAGCTGCATCCGTCACGTCCGCTTTCGGCAGGATCTCCGGAACTTCCCCGGTCATCTCCCGGTAATATTTACTGCATTTTTCACATGTCTTTAAATGTTTTTCAATTTCTCTGTTGCTCTCCTCGCTGGTCAGTCCGTCTGCATAGGAAGGCAGAAGGTCCTGTACTACATCACATTTCATGCCTGTTCTCCTCTCTGATTTTCTGCTTGCCCCGGTAAAATGTTACCCGCGCCCAGTTCTCGTCCCTGCCCAGTATCTCCCCGATTTCCCGGAAACTGAAATCCCCGCTGATTCTCAGATACATGACCTCACGTACAGGTTCCGGAAGCTGATGCAGTCTCTTATACAGGTACAGCCTCTCATCCCTGGCTATCAACTCCTCATCGGGCTGCATGGCATCGGAGGGAATTTCCTTTTCCGGCTCATACACTGCTGTCCTCTGTGACTGTTTCACTTCTTTTATCCAGAGGTTCTTCGCAATCTGGCAGAGCCAGACATAGAGTCTGCAGTCACCCCGGAAGCTGTCTATGGATTTCATGGCTCTGAAAAATGTCTCCTGCGTCAGTTCTTCCGCAGTATGGGGATCATGGCAGAGGCTGAACAAGTATTTGTATACCTGGACAGCATATTTTGTGTAAATCTGCTCTATATCCTGCATCTTTCGTCCTCCTTATCCATAAGAGCCGCCAGCGTTTCTTTCGTTACAGATAATTTTAAAATTTATATTTTATTAGTTGTAAATTGTGGTAATAAACAAGACAAGTATATCTTGAATTAATTTCTTGAATCTGTTATGATAAAAATATAAAAGGAACAACCGCCCACAAGGTGGGTTGACCTGCTAATAATGGGAAGAAAAACCACCCTCAACTGGCCAAGTATTCGGGTGGTTTTCTATGTTAAGTCAATGACAAATCAAATAATAGTGTCAATAAAACCCTGATGATTCAACGCAGCCCGTTACACCTTAGCTTTGAAAAGTGCAATCAACCTTTCAAAGCCAAGGCGTAACGGGCTATATTAATGAAACCTGCAGATTATCTGCATAAATTGCAGGCAGCGTCAGTCCGCATATCTCCGCAGACGCTCCGTTATGCTCTTTCCCGTCATCCGTCTGTACATGAAGACTGCGGTCAGTATACAGATTGCAGGCAGGCTTGCCGCGATTACTGCCGTCCATGCCCAGGGATAATAGAATTTAAAATAGAGCAGGTCCTGTTTTATGGCCTTTCCCAGAAACCAGAGGACAGCGGAGCCCAGCGTAAGAAGAATCCCGATCACACTCAGGGCATAGAATGCACCTTCCAGGACCACCAGCCTGCCAAGCTGTTTTCTGGTCATCCCCACGCTCTCCATAACAGCCAGTTCCTTCTGCCTGGATGACAGACTTGTATAAAGTGTATTGAAATAGTTTGCAATTCCCATCACCATCAGCAGAACGCTCAGTACCCCCATAACAATCCGGCTAGCGCGGATATAGGAGGAGGCGTCATTCAAGGCATCTGATTTGCTGTTCATATAGATGTAGTGCTTTTCATCTCTGGTCCTGTTGTCCTGCTGTATAATTCCGGTAATCTCCTGTTTGATAAGCGGTTCCTTCTGCCTGTCCACATCAATCTGTATACCGAAGATTTTTTCCTTGAAATTCAGGCTCCTGAAAGCCTTCTCCGTCATGATAAAATAATTGATCCCGCTTCCGTGGGTTGTCATATTCAGTTTGGGAAAGTGTTTTTTTGATATATCCAGGTATCCGGCGCAGGAAAGTTCCCCTTTCAGATACTTGTCATCCACTTTATTCTCAAATAGTGAAAGGCTGTAAAAATGCAGAGGCATTCCAATCGTTTCATCACCATCTTCCTGCAATTCTTTTGACAGCTCATGCGTATGCAGAAGCATGGTGCCTGTACCGTTTTCCAGGCTGTCCACATCCGCATTTATCCCATATTCCTCCACATACTCTCTCAGTTCTTCAACAAACGCATCGTCTACAATCTGTAACGTGGCAAAAAAACTTACGGCTGTGGTGCCGTATACAGATTTCAGACGGGGCAGAAGGGCTTCGTCCCCTCCCTCCTCTGTTCCGTTTGTCTCAGAGGGCATATTGATCATGGCAAAGCAGCCTTTTGTATATCCCATTTTGTCTTCAGACACACCATCAACTGCAAGTATTCTGTCTCTTAACTCTTCTGTAATGACCGGTGTGTTATCATCCCAATCATATGATGCATATCCCGCGTCGCGGTCAATGTTTGTAAAAGTACTGATTTCAAAGTCGTGCCGCTCCTCAATACTGTTTGTAATATCCGTCCCCCTGCTTATGACTACTGCTCCCAGCGCACAGATGCACCCCATGCTCAGGGACAGCAGGGTGACTGCAAACCGTCTCCCGGAACGTGTAATATTCCGCCATGCCATCCCTGCAATGGATGCCCCGTCACTGCAGTGTTTCCTGCTTCCACGTCTCTGCAGGATACTGCTCCGCGGCTGCCGGGTGCATCTCTGACGGCGGTAGGTATGGCTGGCTGCCGCAGATGCAGTCTCCTCGTAACGGACAGACTCTATGGGACTGAACTTCACCACTTTTCTGACAGCGATCCCTGCGGCCAGAAGCGTTGTCAGTCCTACGAACACCACACTGGCTGCCAGAAATGCGGGATAAAACACAGCCATCCCTCCGGCACTTCCCATTCCGTGGAGATATAATTCTCCCAGCGTCCCCGGAAGCAAAAATTTCACCACAAAAGAACCGGCAGCAGCCCCTAAAAGGCATCCTGCAAGAATCATTCTCCCGGTCTGGCAGAACACGATCTTTTTGATCTGTCCGCCGGTCGTGCCAATGGTTTTCAATAGACCATACTGGCGGATATCATTGCCAAGAGTGATGGACATTACATTGTAAATCAGCAGAAAGGCTCCCCCCAGAATCATAACACTGCAGAGAAATGCCACCATATAGCTGCCGATAAAATCCTCCACCACCGTAAATGCCAGGGAATTCATCCCAATAAACTGCTGGGCAACAGATTCCGTGGACACATCCTCATAAAGTTTCGCCTCCATAAGTTCACCGTCTGCAAAAAACCCGTTCTGTTCCATGAGAATATAGCTGGCCGGAAATAGGGGGATCCCCAGACTTTCCAGATATTTCTCAGAGAAGTAGGCTACAGGGGCATTCAATATGGGGTTTACATAATCTTTATAATAACCGGATAAGACGAAACTGCTCTCTATGGCATCCCTGTTCTCCTGAAACCGGAGTTCTGCATCCAGTGTCATTCCTATATGGGGATTTTCAATGCCAAGCTGCTCTAATCCACGAAGGGGGAGCATAACTTCATTCGCTTCTTCCGGGTAATGGCCTGTGACATCTGTGTAGGCCGGTCTTATCAGTTTTTCAAATGCCGTATTGTCGAGAACCGTACAGCCCAGTACAGGTGCTCCGCCCTTATACCAGACGGCAAAGTCTTTTTCCAGGCCTGTATTTTTCACATAATCCAGTGTTTTTATTTTTTCATACTGCTTTTCTGAGCCGTCTTCCAGAGAGAGGCTGGCAACGCTGCCGTCATTTCTGGCGTATAAGAGATAGTCTGCCTCCATTTTCCCCCTAGCAATGCTGAATGCTCCGAATACCATGAACACAGCCAGGGCAACTGCCAGCGTCAGGACACGGTTTCTCCCCCTGTTCTTCCTGTAATTGGCCCGCGCAAGCTCCCGGATAACTTCCCTGTTGTTATTCCTTAATTCCATAGTCATTCCTCCCTCCTGCAGATCCGCCCGTCTTCCATCCGGATCATCCGGTCGGTCATCTGGGCAATCTCCTCATTGTGGGTGACTATGACTATGGTCTGGGAATATTCTTCCGCCATGGTCTTCATCAGACCGATTACCTCCAGACCGGTTTTGGAATCCAGGTTTCCGGTGGGTTCGTCCGCCAGAACGATGGCCGGTTTTGTCACCAGCGCCCTGGCTATGGCGACTCGCTGCTGCTGCCCGCCGGAAAGGGTGTTCGGCATCTGGTGCACCTTCTCATCCAGGCCCAGGGAATGAATGATCCTGTCCACAAATTCTTTGTTGATCTTCACACCATCCAGCTTCAAAGGCAGAACAATATTCTCATACACATTGAGCACGGAAACCAGATTATAATTCTGGAAAACAAAGCCGATGTTCCTGCGCCTGAATACGGTCAGTTCATCGTTATCCATGGCTGCCAGCTCATATCCTCTTACCATCACGCTTCCGGTGGTGGGATAGTCCAGACCTCCCAGCATGTTGAGAAGGGTGGTCTTGCCGCACCCGGAGGAACCTATGACTGCGATAAATTCTCCCTCACTGATATCTATATCCACGCCGTCCAGCGCCCGGACTACCAGCTCCCCTGTTTTGTAAATCTTCTCAAGGCCTCTTGTCCTTAATATTTCCATACTTTCCTCCTTGCCTGCCCGCCGCAGGCTGTGCCGGTTAAGGCATTCCTGCTGTGTGCCTGTCGTGCTTAACAGGAAATGCACACACCTCATGCGGGATTCTCTGTTATTTCTGCTGTCATGATATGAGGATAGCAGGTAAATCTAACAATCTTCTAACAGGGAAGATAAATGGAGATGGAAGTACCGTCCGCTTCCCTTTTCACTTTCAAAAACCCTTCATGCTGTTTCACAATCTCTCTTGTGATATATAGTCCTATGCCGAATCCCTCCTGGCTGTTCACGTTGCTCCCCCTGTAAAAACGGCGGAAGATGCGGTTCTCATCATCAACGATTCCTATGCCGAAATCGCGGACCTCAATCTGTGTGAACATTTCATTTTTCACTGCCCGGACAATGATCTTTGATTTTTCAGGAGAATATTTAATGCTGTTGTCCAGCAAATTGGCTGCTGCCTCGGAGATCCAGTTTCTGTCATGGGGAAGAGAGATGTTTTCCGGACAATCCAGAGTTATTTCCATGTGTTTTTCCTCTGCCTTTCTCCTTACCTGAAAAATGGCTTTTGCCAGGGTCTTTCTGAGGTTCTGTCTCTCTTTTCTGATCTGGATAATGCGGTGTTCCATGCGGGATGCGGAAATAAAACTCTCTGTGAGAAACTTTATCTTCCGCTCTGACTGCTCCACTGCCCGGATGCAGGTATCCTGCTCCTCTGCTGTCAGCTCCTGTTCACGCAGAAGGGAAAGGTAGGTCTCCATATTGGTGAGAGGGGTTCTGATCTGATGGGCAATCTCTGACAGAAAGCGGCGGACCTCCTCCTGTTCTTCCAAAAGCTTTTCATTGTATTTTGTCACAATGGCATGGATTTTTACAGTCTGTGCCTGGAGTTTTGATACCAGGCTGTCAGCGGTTTCTGTTGTGACAGGGCTGCCGTTTCCCTGAATAAGCTGTTCCAGAATATCGGATATCTGTATCAAATCATCCTCGTATTTTTTTCTTATACCTGAAAACACCGGGAGATAACAGCAGAGAAAACAGGCCGTCAGAAGCAGATATCCGGCATCCGCGGTCAGAAAGGAAGCCAGAATCCCCGCGGCAATGGGCAGGATTCCTGCTGTGTAATATATCTTTTTCTTCATAGGCTAATCTCCGAAAGTGTATCCCAGGCCGAATACATTTTTCACAAATATGGGATGGGCATTGTCCGGTTCTATTTTCTTTCTCAGGCGGTTGACGGTGACGCTCACTGTATTTTCCACCACAAACTGGCCGTCAATATCCCAGATTCTCTCCAGTATAGTCTCCTTTGTCAGAATCTGTCCGCGGTTTTGGACCAGAAGTTCCAGAAGACTGTACTCCTTTGCCGTGAGATTTATCTGACGCTCCTGGTAAAACACCTGTTTTTTCTTCCAATTGATCTTGAGGCCGCGAAACAGAAAACTGTCTTCCTCCCCGCCGCTTCGGCGCAGAATGGCCTCAATCCGCTTTTTCAGCACACTCATCTGAAAAGGTTTGACCACATAATCATCACATCCGGCCTCGAATGCCTCCAGCATATCGCGCTCTTCATCCCTGGCAGTCAGAAAAAGAACCGGTATCTTACTAAAGCGTTCCGCCTCCCGGCAGATGGAGATTCCATTCCCATCCGGCAGATTTATGTCAACCAACATCAGGTCAGGGTTGTTCTGCAGCAGAGCAATCCCATCCCTGCATGATTTTCCGGCGGTCACCTGATACCCCTCTTTTTCCAGAGTGATGACAAGGGCCTTATTCAGAAGTTCGTCGTCTTCAATTACTGCTATTTTCTTCATCTGTACTCCTTTTTTTCGTTATCTATCCTGAAATTATAACAAATAGCAGAGATTCTGAACAGAGGGAACTATCTCGACCTTTGGTCTGTTGCAAATAGCAGGAGCCAAAATATAAAATTTTTATAACCCATTGACAGAACATCCGAATGCTGTATCCTGTCACTATCTGTTATTTAACCCTGCAGTATATAGCGGGCTATAAGGCAGGCTGCCCGATACGGGTATGGCTCATTTGCAGCCAGATCATTCATCTTAGCAGGCTTTCCTGCATTCCGGCGTTTCGCCAAAAATCTCAATTTATTTATGAAAACAAAATATCCGGATGCGGAACTTATGTCACTATTTTGCCGTGTCTGTTTGAAAGCGTGGTGCTGCTTTTGACATAATTTTTGATTGAATATCTTGTTATAATTTGCTAAAATAAAAGGAGATAATGCATGAGTGATATTGCATATCAAAATAAAGATATCGTATCAAAAATATTCGGTCACGGGCTGAAGGAAAAATCCCTTGAGGTCTATGGCATTCCTATGTCCCGGGTTGTGAATGTCCTTCCGGTGAATCTGCCGGCAATCGAGGCCAGCGAACTCAGTACGGATAATCTCTTTGAGCCGGAAGATCATTCTGTGGCACTGATCGACTATGAAAGCCAGTATACGGAGCTAAGCAAAGTAAAATATATCAATCACATAGCCAGGTTTCTAAAACGGTATGGGGCAGGGAGCCCAACAGGAAAAACTCGCATTAAAACTGCTTCTAAAAGGCCAAAGCCCGGAAGAAATCTCCGCAAAAACAGGCCTGCCCATAGCTGCATTAAATCAAATCAAAAATTAGCATATCTGTCATTTACATTTCTCAGGCTGAAAATCCCTGCATCTTCCCAATCTAAAAGATTATAAGCGCAGGGATATTCATGTCTAATATATGTTTTCTTCTGTTATCTGCTCCGGAAAATATTTCTGATTATAAGAATCCATCATATATTCAACCGGAAGTACACAAAGCATGCAGTATAAAACGGCTCCCGTTATAACACTGATCCGTACCATGGGAAACGTTCTCCACTGGCGCACAATAACCAGTGTAAACACCACTGCCATCCAGATCATAAACACCGTTGTCAGTACCCTCTTGATGGTAAAGCCAAAGGCGGCTATATAAAGCACCATTTTACTCATGGCAGTCAGTATAAGAAGCAGAGTGAGTACAGAAAGAAGGACATTGAGCCAGCGCAGCACTGCACTGCTCTCTTTTCCTTTTCTGGAAAACAAATTGGCTCCCAGCAGAAGGACCAGATTCAGCGCAGCGATCTGGCAGAGTTCAAAAAATCCTCTCCTGGCATATTCCGCATAGGTAAAGTTCTCCGGCCGGATTCCGGCAAAGGCGGAAAACAGATATTTTCCCTGCAGCCCTATGAACAGCAGATAAATGGCGCATACGATCAGTATGGCTGTAGTGACGGCCGTATTGGGCACGATCCGGATAGAGCGGGAGGTTTCCCGGAGCTCCTCTTTGTCAATGCAGTCCGTATTTCTCTTATGGATTCCACCGTAAATCAGTCCGAATAAATATGCCGAAACAGGCAGGGAAAGTATCATCCTGGCAAGAGTATACAAAAAGTGCTCCTGGATATACAAACCACTGTTCTGCATCAGCCTCTGAAACCCTTCATCCGCACTAGACAACAGGGGAAGCACAAGGAGCAGAACAGGGACAGCTATGATAATGCCCAGGATAATATAGCGGATATCCTTCCCTCTGCCCTTCTTTTGAAGCTCCTCGTCCGTATCCCTGTCCTCGTGTATTCCCGTTATAATCTTAAAACCACATCCGAAGTTACCGAAAGGCACCCGCAGCAATGCATTCCATCCGTCAAACACAACCCACTCCGACGTCTTATCCTTTTCCAGAAGACTGCCGGATATAAGCAGTGTCCAGTAGGCCGCACATACGATCAGCATTGGGACCTGCAGAAACGGCATGGCGCTCCAAAAGGCATACGGCACTCCAACGCCCAGCATAATGACCATCCAGAACCAGCTCTCCCGTCCCGGACGTCCCCCCTTCAGGAAAATATAGGCCAGTACTGCAGCCGCATATGCAGCAGTATAAAATGCCAGATGACTGCCGAACTCCATGCTGGTAAAGGTATATACAAACCCATATCCCACCAACAAATACAGCCAGGCAAAACATTTATCTTTTCCATCCGCCTCTATGGGTTTTGCCTTTATCCACTCATTTTCCTCAAAAACAGGCGCACTTTCACAGGGCAGACCGTTCTCACTGCCTGCCGGCATTTGTTTTTCCGTATTCATATTTTACTGCTCCTTTCTCACTTCTGATTTTTTAACCCCAAACTGCCGTGAGCGTTTGATAACTACCCATATATTAATCGTCCACATACTCCAGAATATCTCCGGGCTGGCATTCCAGGGCCTTGCAGATACTGTTTAATGTGCTGATCTTTATCGCTTTGGCTTTGCCGTTTTTCAATACCGAAATATTGGCCATTGTGATTCCCACACGCTCAGACAGTTCCGTGACGCTCATTTTCCGCTTCGCAAGCATAACATCTATATTAATAATAATCGCCATCTTCTGTCCCTCCTATATGGTCAGATCCTGGTCTTCCTGTATTTGGCTTGCATTATAGACCAAATGGGACAGGGCAGCACACAGGACTGTGAGTGTAATGCAGATAAACAAAATCAAAACAATGCCGAATAAATAGCCGATCCCCAGAGAATACCACCCCAGAACACAGAACATTGCCAGAAACAGGGCGTAAAGCACACTGTCAGCCAGTGTATAGTGGCTCATCTGCTTAAGCGCCTCTGCGTTTTCCCGGCAGAAAGACTTGTTCTCCCCGATCCTGCTGCATACGCCCCAGAATTTGACCAAACATAGGAAACAGGGAATCGCTGTTATCCAGATGAAGATACAGGTTCCCCAATACACACCTTTTCCCGCCTGTCCGTCCAGCACCTGCCTCAGTACCGAGGGCAAAAACCACGCCACCAGCGCCAGAAACAAGATTCCGGTTCCGGCTGTTATTAATTTCAAATACTTTGACATTTCTGTTTGCTTCATGATTCTCCTCCTGCAGTTTCAAAATAGATAAATGATTTCTGTCCTTTCTGGCTCCATTATATTGCTTGCGAATCGTAAAGTCAATATGTTTTTATTGTTTTACGATAAATTTTATTTGTATTGGATTAAAATCCGTTCTACAGACAGCGTTTTCCGTACAGCAAAACCCAAAATAATTCTCCCGAGCAGCAGCAGAAAAAAAAGCCAGGCACCGGTGTGCCTGACTCCTTTGGACAGATGCTCCCTTTTTCATTTACAATTCCCTGTAATATGGACATATATCTTCATAGTGCCCATCCTTCATCAGAAAGCCGCCGGGAATGACGCCCAGTTGTTTAAATCCCAGTTTTTCATACAGATGCCGTGCTGCCCTGTTAGTCCTCACAACAGCATTAAACTGCAGAATCCGGAATCCGCACATGCGGCCCTGTGTGAGACAGTCCTTTACCAGCATCTCCCCGATGTGTTTTCCCCTGGCTGCAGACTTCACCGCATAACTGGCGTTGGATATATGGCCGCATCTGCCCACATTGTTCGGATGCAGAATATACAGTCCCAGAATCTCACCTGTCTCTGCGTCCTCCGCCACCCCGCAGTATGTCTGGCAGCAGAAAAATTCCGCGCCCGTTTTCTCATCCAGCAAATCCAACTGCGGGTAAGCCACGCCCTCCTCCACCACTTCGTTCCATATGGAAATCATACTCTCTATGTCTTTTTCTTCAAACTTTCGGACATTAATACCCATAAATTCTCCTCCTCTGTGTCTCATTTTTATCCGTAATTTTATTATACAATCCCTGTCAACCATAAATCCTATATTTCCTGCATTACAACTCTTTTTTTATTATATTTTTGTGTTAGAATAGTAATAAAAGGGGGGAATTTTATGGGCAAAACACTGGTAAAAATATTTTTAGTACTGGTATTTCTCGGGGTGCTGCTGAGTCTGCTGCCCTACGCATGGATACTGCTGATCCCGGCAGTCTTTTTGTACCGGAGAAAATTCAGGGAGGAACCGCTCAGGAAGAAAAAATACACTGCGGCACTGGGCGTTCTTTCTCTGTTGTCACTTGGTACCTTCGGCTACGCCCAGGCATCCGGCCCTGCGGTTGAAAAGATATCCATATCTCCCACATCCAACTATGAGATGGATGTGAATGCAGAATATCCAATCAACATTCAGGTCCAGCCTGAGGATGCACGCCTCAAAAATCTTGAACTGGTAACAGATAACGGCCTTTTGACCCTTGATTATTCTAAGGGCGAGACCTCCGGAGTTATCAAAAGCTCAGGAAAGACAGGGGAAAGCAATGTCTATCTAAAGACAGAGGACGGCAAAAGCAGCAACGCCATACATATCTCTGTTACGGATAAGAAAGCCGAAGCCAAGGCACAGCAAAAGGCCGAAGCCGAGGCCAAAAAACAGGCCGAAGAAGAGGCTAAACAAAAGGCAGAAGCCGAGGCCAAAAAACAAGCTGAGGAAGAGGCAAGGCTCCAGGCAGAAGCTGCCGCAAAACAGCAGGCTGAGGAGGAGGCAAGGCTCCAGGCGGAAGCCGAAGCCCAGCAGCAGGCGGCTGAGGAGGCAAGACTCCAGGCTGAAGCAGAAGCTGCAGCCCAAGAGGCAGAGGCCGCCGCAACCCCGCCCGTAGAGCAGATGGTCTGGCTCTCGGCGACCGGCGAAAAATACCACAGCATACCCAACTGCGGCAATATGAATCCCGACAATGCCCGCCAGGTTCCGCTTTCCCAGGCCGAGGGCCGGTATGAAAGATGTAAAAACTGCTGGTAAATGCCGCAAAGTAAAATTCCTGTGCACCATGAAGGCGCACAGGAATTTTACTTCGTCTAGTCTGTTATTATAAATTTTTTCTGTCCTTTATAAAGCCATCCACTTCATCAGCGGAAATGTCGAGCGCATATGCGAATTCACTGTACAGCGCTTTCTCCGCTATCTGGCGGTACTTTTTATCCATACTGGTAATAGAGCCTCTCTTCGTGGTTCTCTGGTACAGTGTTTTCAGAATTTTCACCCATGCTTCACATTCGCAGCTTGAAATGCAGGTCTTGTATTCCCGCTCCCTCATCCGCTCATTTGTAACCCAGAGAATATCAATGTCATCCATCTCGTCAATCAATGTCAGTGCCTCTTCTCTTGTCGCAGGTCTTCTGATATTGTGTTCACCTTCCACAGGGATGTATGCCTTCTCCTTTTCATCATCCACAGACTGCATGGTATAGTATATTTTCTTCCTGTCAGCCCCCGAAAAATCCAGAGTTCCCACTTTTTGAACCTTATACAATCCCCTGCATTTAAAAACTACAATATCGCCTTCCTGTATCATACGGCACGCTCCTTCCATATCCAGAAAAGCCCTGACCTGCCGAAAAGGGCAAGACAAGGCTTATCAATGCGAGTTCCTACAGTCTTAGTATAGCACCTTTCAGAAATTATTGTAAGTGTTATTTTAATGTATTGACAATTTTCAGCGATTCTCCCAATAGAAAGGCAGTTTTAGCTTGTACAAATCACACATATGCCCCTCTCTGTGACCTGTCCGCCTGCCCAGGCTTCCGGAGAGCGGCGCATTGGCAAACTAAAAAAGCGTAAATCCAAAACCTGGATTTACGCTTCCTGCCACTGGGTAATCTCATTTTATCTGTGGTACAGCTTATTATAATACTCCAGAGAATAGTGATACAGCTCGTCTCTGGCAATCTCTTCTTTTACAGGGTCCGGGGTCTCTGTCATGATCCACGCCATCATTCTGCCGTTCTCTCCGAAGTGATCCACATAGTCGCGGATTGCCGCACGGATCTGCTTTTCATCCCAGTCCGCACCGATATTGACGGGGAAACAGAAGGTCATCTGTTTTCCATAGGTGTTGTGCAGGAAATCCGGATCATTTGCGTTTGCCTGAGGTGTCCACATATCAATGCCCATCTCCAGCATTTCCGGCACATACTGCATATTGCGTCCGCAGGAGTGCAGTTCTATGAATTTGCCCTGGTCTTTTACGAATTTCAGATAACGGGATGTAGCCGGCATAAGCTGTTCCCGGAACATTTCGTTGGAGAAAAATCCGCTCCGCTGGGTTCCCCAGTCATCGTGATAGAGAACGCCGTCCACTCTGCCGTAATATTTGAAGATCTGCTCTGTACTCTCAATCTTATAGTCCGCCATTTTCTGGAAAAACTCCTCCAGAAGCTCCGGCTCCTCATAGAAAGCCACCAGGGATTCATCAAAAGGAATCAGCTCATGCAGCCTCTCAAAAACACCTTCCACGCACTCGTAAATATGAGGCCTGTCAGGGTCCAATGCCTTCTGCAGCTTCTCGCCGTCAGCCTTGAAATCCACAACTGACAGATCCGGCCACGCAAGCTCTTCCTTCCATTTTGCAAAGTCAGAGATGGTACGGGTTCCGGGACGGGTGATCATACCGTTGATTCCCTCCACCATGAACCAATCAACGCCCCACCAGTCATAACCATCCACCTCCGGAACCGGGTGTTCCTCCATGGCGTCCGGCCAAACTGTATTGGATTCATAAAAATACGCCGGCATCCAGTAAGGCTCTTCCCCTTTTACGCACCGGATATAGTTTTCCCTCACGCTGATGGGCCGTTTCTCAATGGGTGGCTTCGGCTGCTGGAAAATCCACGGAAAACTTCCCTCTGCCTGCCAATGTTTGGAATAATCCCTGTTTGCCGCTGTCTGCATAAATTTCGATACCATACAAAATACCTCCTGTCCTTTTTACACCAATAATACACTTCTCTCTTAATAATATTATTGTAGTCAATCAGGACAGAAGATGATAGAGCACTGCATTACAAAAATGGAAAATTTGAAAACTGCATTTTTGTATGGAGCATACCAACCTTTTTATTTAACCCTGCCTGTGCTGCCGCGCACGATAAGCCTGGCGGGCACAATGATTTTCAATCCGATCTCTCTGCCGGAGGCTATGTGTTCCTCCAGGATACGCACTGCTTCCTCACCTAAAAGTTCCATGTGAAGCCGCACGGTGGTAAGGGAGGGAACCAGATAATTGGCTACGGATATGTCATTATATCCCACCACACTCATATCTCCCGGAATCTGCAGCCCTTTTTCGCTTATGGCCCGATAACACCCCACTGCCAGCGCATCGTTGCTGGCGAATACAGCCGTGGGCCTCTCCTTCTCCTCCAGAAGCTCACGGCACAGCACATAACCGTCCTCAGGAGTAAATCTCCCGAGTCTCACAAGAGACTCCCGAAATTCACCTGTCCGGTCCATATATTCTTTATAGGCCACAATTCTGCTGTCATACACTTCCTCGCCGTCCCTGTCCACCTCGTAACCGCCAATGAACGCTATTTTTCTGTGGCCCAGTTCGGTCAGATAGTCCAGGACCGCTTCCACAGACCCTGCCAGATCATTGACGACGCAGTCAAACCTGTCCGACTTTGGCATGGCGTCCAAAAATACGGTGGGCTTTCCAAACGCCTCAATCTGCCTTACCATGCTCCTGCTGAATGTTCCCAGACACAGAAGCCCGTCAAGCCCCGCCAGATCCTTCAGTTCCTCCAGATTCTGTATCTGGCGGTATTCTATATTTTCCGCCTCCAGCTTTCTCTCCACTGCAAGACGGACGGTAAGATAATAGATATCCCGCAGTTCCTCCTCCCTGGTATAGGAGTAATAGACTCCCACCGCAAGGCGGCGCTTTCTGCTCTTTCTCTCTTTTAACTGATACTGCAGTTCCCTGGCCGTGTCGAATATCTTCTTTCTGGTCTCTTCCTGCACATTCAGTGTATCATCGTAATTCAAAACCCTGGAAACAGTTGCTGTGGAAAATCCGGTCCGATCTGCGATGTCTTTTATTGTAGCCATCTTAGTTACCTCTCTGCATGATACAATTTTCAAACACGCTCTAACATCATCTTACCATATCGCCCGAAAGCCCGCAATGGATTTATCCGGTTCACTCCGTGCCGGGCAGCACGCCTTGGGGGGATTCTTCTCACATATCCCGCGCCTCTGCCGGCATCTCCGGCTCCCCTGCGGAATTCGCAAGTATGACAGCCCCCAGGATTATGACGCATCCAAGTATCATGCGCAGGGTAATGCTCTCATGGAGAATGATTACGGAAAATAAGGTTCCGAAGACAGATTCCATGGACAGGATAATGGCCGCCTTGGTCTCATCCACATATTTCTGGCATGCGGTCTGAAGAAGATAACATATGGTCGTGCTTATGATCCCAAGGTAGAGTACACTGCCCCATCCCTTTGCAGTGACCTGAAACTGTACCTGCCCGGAGGCTGCCATGAATACCAGGGACAAAACAGCGGCTGTACACATCTGAACAAAATTCAGCACAGACGCCCTGTATTTCTTTACAAAGATACTGGTCAGGAAAATCTGGAAAGCAAATCCCACTGCACATATGAGCGTCAGCCCGTCCCCCAGGCCCAGGGATAAGTCCTTATCCAGGGACAGAAGACCAACCCCCGCAATTGCCAGCACTGCGCCTGCTATCCCCTTCAGCCCCACCTTCTTTCTGCAGATCAAAAACGCGATAAACGGTACGATCACCACATTCGTCGCAGTCAGAAACGCATTCTTTGACGGCGTGGTATACTGAAGCCCTATGATCTGAAGGGAAAATCCAAGAAAAAGCGCAGTCCCCATAAGCGCACCGGCCTTTAACTCCTCCCTTTTCATACCTTTCAGGCTGCGGATGCTGATTCCTCCCATGAGTACAGAGGCCAGAAGAAAACGAATCGCCATGATCTGAAAAGGCAGAAGGCTGTCAAGAGCCATATCACTGGCTACGAATCCACCGCCCCAGATGACCGTGACCACGATCAGTCCTGCAATTGCCATGTATTTCTTCATAACAGCCTCACGCCTCCAGGGGCTTCAGACAGATATCCGGCCCGATACTGCATAAAAATTCCGCCAGCACGTCAATACATGCCTGTACATCACTCATACTGCACACCTCTGCCGGATTATGCATGTAGCGCAGGGGTATGGACAGAACCGTAGTCGGTATCCCCCTTCCGGCAACGTGGATGGCATCCGCGTCTGTGCAGGTCCTGCCGCAGCCGTTCTCCCACTGGCAGCTTATATCCAAATTCTCCGCCGCCTTTTTCAGGCGTCCCACCAGCATTTTATGGCTGAAGGAGTTCTGCAGAAATACAGGTCCGCCCCCAAGCCCGATCTCTCCGTTTTCAATGGCCCTTGTCCCTTCATAGTCGCTGGTATATGTCACATCCACCGCAACCGCCAGAGTGGGGGCGATCCGGGATGCGCACCAGGAAGCGCCGTGTTTTGTAAGCTCTTCACCCACCGTGGCCGCTGCATAGACGCCGCATGTACAGCCCTTTTCTTTTGCCTTTCTGGCTGCTTCCAGTATAATGTACCCGCCCAGCCGGTTATCCAGTCCGCGGGCACAGAGCCTGTCATTCAGAAGCTCTCTGTAATCTGTGTCAAAGATCACCGGATCCCCCGGTGCTGCCGCCTCCATGGCGTCCTCCCTGGAAACCGCTCCGATATCAATGATAAGATCCGTGATCTCCGGCTCTTTCTTGTTCAGGGAGCTGTGATTGCGGACTGCGCCGAAAACAACTTTTCCGTTATGGATGACTCTGACTTTCTGCCCCGGATATGTGCCGGGATAGATACCGCCGGCTTTTGATACATGGAGCATTCCCTTCTCCGTTATATGTGATACCATCAGGCCGATCTCGTCCATATGGGCGGACAGCATGACCTTAATTTGGGATGCCGGATTGATGACACTCACCACATCGGCGATCTCATCCGTATAGATCTCATCCGCAAATCCCTCCGCGTATTTCATAACTTTTCTCTGTATATCCTCCTCAAACCCTGAGACGGATGCTGTTGAAAGCAGCTCATATAAAAATTCTCTGCTCATTTTCTCCTCCTTTCCTCTACACTGTTTGAAGCGCTCGCTCCCGCTTTTTATTGATCCGGTAATACAGGACTGCACTGAGCAGGAATCTGGATACCTGGTCCACTGCAATGATCAGCCAGACAGCCGTAAGCGGCAGTCCCAACACATAGGCCGCCAGCATACACAGCGGGATCCTGACGATCCAGATACCGAATCCCGCCACCAGCATGGGGGCATTTTTGTAGCCCATGGCCCTGATGGTCCCATTGTATATCCTGGACAGGTTCTGGGGAATCTGGATAAATCCCATGACAAACACATACACAACGCCAATGGCCTGCAGTTCCGGCTTGTCTGTCATCAGCGTCATAAAGAACCTGGGCAGGAAAATGAGAAGCAGAGAGGTAATGGAACTGATCACAACCCCGACCTTCAGCAGTTCTTTGAAATATATTTTCCGCAGTTCCTCATCCTGCCTGCCGATGGCTCTCGCTGCCAGTGTGGTGGATGCTGTGCTGAAGCCGATGGCCGGCATCTCCGTGATCTCCTCTGCCTGTATGCCGAGCTGGTATGCGGCAAACGCCTGATTTCCGTAAAACAGGATCACCTTGCTTAAAATAATGGCAGAGAACTGCCAGAACATACTCTCCAGCGCTGCCGGAATCCCTGTTGTGTATATGTCATAAATACATCTTCTGTCAAAGCTGAAAAACCGGTGCGCTGCAGGCATTTTCCGGAACAGCCCGCCCTTCTTTTTATACAGCAGATAAAGCCCGGTGCACGCCCCCACCGCCTGAGCAGTCACAAGGGCAGCCGCAGCCCCCTTGATTCCCATGCCTGGAACGCCGAAAGCGCCGAAGATAAAGCAGTATCCGCACACAATGTTGACCACATTCATGAGCACCGCAATATACATGGGCACCTTGGTATTGCCGTACCCCTGGAAAGATGCCGTTACCACGGTCATGATCACTACAAAGGGAAATCCAAACACAATGGTCTTCATATATCCCTGAGCCAGGGACAGAATCTGGGCATCCTTTGAGAAAAATCCCAGAAAAAGCGGTGCCTGAAAATACAGCACCACCTGAAAGATAAGTACAATGATCAGCTCTGTCAGCATGGTCTGCTCCGCGATCTTCCTGCACTCCTGATGTCTCCCCGCGCCGTATGCACGGGCGATCAGGACCGTGGCACCGATTGCCACGCCCTTGTAAAAGCACCATAAGGTATCCGTGATCCGGATACAGATTCCCTGTGCGGAAATATCGTTTGCAAGCAGTCGTCCCACCATAGCCGTGATCACCAGGTTAGCTGAGATCTGAAGTATGTTTTCCAGTATCATCGGAATAATGATTTGATAAATTTCCCGTTTTATAGCCTTTTTTCCGTACACAGAAACCTCCATCCTTTTGAAAACGGGTGTCATAAGGCACCCGTTTCCAGTTTATGTGCTGTCTATTCTTTTATTTGCCGAATTTTGCTTTCATTTCCTCCTGTTCCGCATTGAGAACTTCTGTGGGGTCACCGTTGTTCAGCATAACCTTTGCCATGGAGTTCTTGGACATTTCCAATGCCTCCGCAAAGTTGGCTGTGTAATTTACCTGTGGGACAGTCTTTCCTATCTCTGTGAACAGGTCAAAGATCTTCTGGCCTCCGAAGAACTCATCTCCCTCTTTGAACACGTCAGATTCCAGCGCTTTTAAGTAAGAGGGGTACAGGCCGTAATTCTGGAATCCTTCCACATTGGCATCCACGTCCTCCATGACGTATTTTACGAATGCCTTTGCCGCCTCAGCGCTCTTGCTGGCTGAAGGCACGGCAAGAACGGAACCGCCGTTTGACGCGCCCTGGCTTTCCGAGTCTGCCTGGAACTTCGGCAGCGGCATAACTGCCCACTTGCCATCCTGGTCGGGAACCGCATCCTTGATGGAACCAACCATCCAGACAGCGTCTGCGATACATGCGAACTTGTCTGCGCCCATGCCGGCTACCATGTCGTCCCATGAGGAGTTGTTGAAGGTAATGCCCGCGTCGTACATTTTCTTACAGGTCTCCATAGCCTGGATGGAAGCTTCTGAATTCACCTGGGTGTTGCCGTCCTTGTCAAAGTAGAAGCCGCCGCCCTCCATCATGAGAAGCCTGTATGTAGTATCATTTCTGGATTCCGCCATGCACAGCATGTCAGCTCCTGTCTTGTCTTTTAAAACTTTTCCTGCTTCAATGAAATCGTCCCAGGTCACAATATCCTCTGCCTTGATCCCTGCCTGCTCGAACAGATCACTTCTGTAGAACATGCCGCACGGGCCGGAATCCCAGGGATAGGCAATAACTTTGCCGTCAACCGTGCACTCTGACAATTTGATGGGGAAGAAATCATCGGGGTTGATCATATCTGTGAACTCTTCAAATTTTCCCGGGAATTTCTCTCCGAACTTTGCCATCTGTTCGCCTTCAATGGACACAATGTCAGGAAGTCCGATACCTGACTGCAGGCATGTGGTCAACTTCTGATACACCTGGTCTACGCCCATCTCCTCAAAGTTAAAACTCACATCCGGGTTTTCCTCCTGGAACTTTTCCGCCCACTCTTCCAGATGGGCCAGTGCCACGTCCCAGCTCCAGATCGTGATCTCACCGGAGAGTGCGCCTTCCTTATCACCGGAAGCCTCCTTTTTCGCTCCGCCGCTCCCGCCGCAGGCTGTCAGGGACAATGCCATCACTGCTGCTGTTACCAATGCCGCTGCTTGTTTCTTTTTCATTTCTTTATTCCTCCTTAAATTTTTTTACAGAATCAGATACACTACTCTTTCACCGCACCGCCCATGACGCCTGCCACGAACTGCTTCTGGAATACCAGGAAGATGATCATAATAGGCAGAACCGCGCAGACGGTCGCCAGCATGATCACACCGTAGTCTTTTCTCCACGCCACACCATCCAGCATAGCCAGGGCTACAGGGAAGTTGTACATGGATTTTGTACTGAGAATGATCAAAGGCCACATAAAATTGTTCCACATACTCATGAACATATAGATTCCCAAGGCACCCACCGCAGGTTTCTGTGAGGGGAGCACCACTTTCAGGAAAATACCAATCTCCCCGCAGCCATCTATTCTGGCAGCCTCAATAAGGGAGGTTGGGAACGCCAGCATATTCTGCCGCATCAGGAAAATACCGAAGGCTCCGGCAAGACCGGGAAGCACAACCGCCTGATAGGTATTGGCCCAGCCGATATTGTTCATCAGCGTGAACAGCGGCACATACATTACCTGTGCGGGAATCATCATGGTTATCATGATAAGGCCGAACAACAGGCCCTTTCCCTTAAATTCAAACTTCGCCAGCGCATATCCCGCCATGGAGTGCAGCACTATGGCAAGGGCCGTGTAGCTGACTGTCATGATGGTAGAATTGGTAAGGATCCTCACAAGGTCCATTTTCTTGTTCAGGTTCGCAAAGTTCTCTGCCAGATGGGAGCCGAAAAACAGTTTCGGCGCTGCGCTCAGGATCTCCGCATTGGTGTTCGTGGCTGACACGAACATGAAATAAAAGGGAAACAGGGAGATCAGTGCTGCTATGGTCAGGAACACATAGGTGAAAACCTTGCGTCCGCTTATCTTCTTTCCTGTTGTTTTCACGAATTGTCACCTCCATTTGTAGCCTTGAACTGGACAAAGGACAGTATGCCGATAATGATCACCAGGGCATAGCTGAGTGCTGCCGCATACCCGAATTTGTAATACGAAAATCCGGTGTTGTACAGGTAATGCCCAATGGTTATGGTGGCATTGTCCGGCCCTCCTTTTGTCAGTACAAAGGACTCATCAAACAACTGCAGGGTTCCGATCGTGGAGGTAATGCTTACAAACAGGATGATGGATTTTACCATGGGAATGGTGATCCGGAAAAACTTCTGTAAAAAAGAGGCCCCGTCCATATCCGCTGACTCGTAAAGCTCTGTGGGGATTCCCTTCAGCCCGGCGATCATGATAATGGTGTTATAGCCGGTCCACCTCCAGGTGATGCCCATAATGACAACAGCCCTTGCGCCCCACACGGAATTCAGCCAGTCCACACCGCTCCATCCTACAGAGCGGAGAAAATGGTTTACCAGACCGAAATCGGTGTTGAACAGCAGTTTAAAGATCATAGCATAGGCAACCAGTGCTGTCACAGAGGGCAGAAACACGCTGATTCGGTAACAGGTCCTGAATTTCAGGAAATTCTCTTCCACCAGAACTCCCAGGATCAGGGACAGGATCACCATAACAGGCACCTGGATCGCCAGATAGATAAATGTATTGCCCAGGGACTTCCAGAACACCGGGTCCCTGAACATGGTCACATAGTTGTTGATTCCGCAGAACAGGTACTCCCCGCCCTCAAAATCATAGAAGCTCAGCGCCAGCGATTTGATCACCGGATAGACCATGAACACCCCGAACAGGACTATCATCGGCAGTAAAAATATGTACGGCGCCGTTTTTTTGTTCACAAAGTTTCTTTTTCTTTCTTTTCCCCCAGCCATTTTTCTCTTCCTTTCTTACCTTCTCCTGTATTGCTCCGCCTTCTTAGCAAGGTCTTCCCGCTCTGCTCCGAAAATCTTCCAGGTAAATGCAAAGGGTTCGGGATAAAGCCTGTCCTTTTCCAGACACTCAGCGCCCCAGCTCGCACTTCCAAGCCCATGCTGTGCATAGTCTACGGACAATTGGATATGTTCTGTCCTGTGCAGCTCGTTTGTGTGGGAGGCCTGTGTCAGATCTTCCTGGGTGTAGTGCAGTGCGCCAAAGGAGAATACTTCTTCTGATGCTATGCAGATTCCGCTGCCTGAATCTGTGAGAAACGCGGCCCAGCGGGTATCCTGATGGTTTCCTGTCTCCTGGGGCACCACGTAGGGGAAGTAAAAATCCTCCACCTGTTTTTCCCATAAGCCCACCGGATTTCCATCCCTGCAGTCCGGGTATGTCTCCAGGGGTCCTCTTCCATACCAGACAGCCTGCTCACAGGATTTGTCCAGCACGAACCGCATACCGATCCGCGGGAAACTCTCCGGAAGCTGGACACCTGTGGGAACACCGCTGTATCTGGCGGTCACCAGTCCATCCGGTGTGATGCGGTATTCCGCCTCCACGATCACTTTCCAGTCCACGGTAATAGGCGCGTATATCTGGGAAACCAGGATGGAAACAGCCTGTTCCTGTTCTCTCACCGTCACCTTCTCCACCATGTTCGTCATGGATTTCAGCATGCCTTTTTCCCAAATCTGTGCAGCGTTCTTGTCATTGTCAACAGGAGCTCTCCAGAAGTTCAGGCCAAGGCCCTTTCTGATCAGGCGCTCCCCGTTTACTGTATAGCCGCTGAGATATCCGTGGATTCTGTCAAACTCGGCGGTGAAGTTTTTCCCTTCTATATAGATGGTTCCGCATTTTTCCGTGAGACAAAGACCGCCGGATTCTGTTCCCTCCGAAACTGGATGTGCTGCCGGTTCTGCCTCTTTTATGCACTCCTGATGGAAGGCTGCTTCGTAGTGTTCTTCTTCGGTCCATTCCTGCTTTTCTCTGAAGCGTACGGATATTGTGAGCCAGATATCCTGTGTCTCTGTCCAGTCCTCTGCAGTCTGCGGGTCATACAGCGCAATGCGCCTGCTGCCGTGAGGGGCAATTCCGCCCAGATCTGCTTTTCCTTCCGATAAAACTCCCTGCAGTGTATGGACCCGGAAGGTTCCTTCCAGATGGGACAAATCCGTAAAATCATATTTGTTGTGTACTGTGATCTCTCCGGTGTCCTTATCAAACCCGGAAAAGGTCACCGGCTCCATCACTTTTTTCACCTGCAGGACAGCCGGAGTCGGTCTTCTGTCTGCCTGCACCAGGCCGTCACAGCAGAACGCGCCGCTGTTTGGATAATCCCCGTAGTCTCCGCCGTATGTAAAACAGCTTTTGCCTTCCCTGTCATATTTTTTGATTCCGTGGTCGATCCATTCCCAGATAAAGCCGCCCTGCAGCCTTGGGTACCGCTCAAAGATCTCCCAGTATTCCTTCAGCCCGCCGGGGCCGTTTCCCATGGCATGGGCATATTCGCAGACCACATGCGGTTTCTTCCTGGTAGTGTCTCTTCCCAGGTCTTCCAACGCTTTGTGCCTGGTGTACATAGTGCTGTAAACATCTGCAATGGAGGCATCCCTGTCCTCCTCATAGTGCACCAGTCTGGTGGGGTCATACGCTTTTATAAACCTTCCGCTGGCAACAAAGCTGCTTCCGAATCCCGATTCATTTCCCAGTGACCAGAACAGGATGCTGGGATGGTTCTTGTCTCTTCTCACCATGCGCTCAGCCCGGTCCACATAGCTCTTCTCCCACAGGGTATCATCACTGATCCGGTTCATGTTTTTGGTGTAAGCCATCTGGTTGCATTCCAGGTCAGCCTCCTCCATGACATAAAAGCCGAGACGGTCACACAGATCCAGGAAGTCCGGGTGCGGCGGATAATGAGCCGTGCGTACGGCATTAATGTTATACTGTTTCATCAGATACAGGTCTGCCAGCATATCTTCCTTTGTAATGCATCTGCCTGTCTTTTCATTCCAGTCATGCCGGTTTATGCCTTTTAATTTGATTGCTCTGCCGTTTACCCAAAACAGGCCGTCCCTCAGACAAATCGTTCTGAATCCCACCCATTCGCCGTAGGATTCCACCACCTCATCTTCTCTCTTAAGCGTGATGACCAGCCGGTACAGATTCGGCTGTTCCGCTGACCAGGGCCGTATGTTGTCCGGTCCTGCCTCTGCAAGATAGTCTGTTTCTCCTCTGCTGCCGCGTATCCGGCGGGTGTCTTTAAAAATAACCTGTTCCCCGTCAAGCAGCTCGGTCTCTACGGAAAGCTCTGCCTCATCTTCCGTATGGTTCTCAAAGACAGCCTCCAGCCGGAACTTCCCTCTCTTTCCCGGCACACTGCAGGTGTCCTGCTGTTCCGTCAGCAGCTCTGATGTGATACGGCAGTCCAGCATGTGTATTTTCGGCCTGCTGATCAAAGATACATCCCTGATGATTCCGGCAAACCACCACATATCCTGGTTTTCCAGATAGCTGCCGTCACAGAATTTGTAAACCTTTACTGCCAGAACATTGTCCCCGTCCTTTAAGGCCTCGGTCACATCAAACTCCGCCGTATTGCGGGAGCCCTGACTGTATCCTATAAAAATGCCGTTGAGCCATACATGGTAAGCGCTCTCCACACCGTCAAACCGCAGGATATATTCCCTGTCCTTCTGCTTCTCTTCACAAAAGGTATGGCGGTAGACGCCTGTGGGGTTGTCCGCCTGTATCCCCGGGTCATCCAGGATGGGAAAAAGTGCTATGGCGTCATTGTAATGGGGAAAATCACAGCCATTTAACTGCCAGTGTCCCGGAACCGGTATAAATGCAAATTCCCGGTCATCATAAGTTTCCTCCACACATTCTTCAGGTACATAGAAAGGAGACTCATAATATGCGAATTTCCACTGTCCGTTCAGCAGACGGAAATTTCCGCTCTCCTCTCTCTTTCCTTTCACGGCTGATTCCCTGTCCGGATAACCGCAGTAAAACGGTCTGACCGGAAGGCGGTTCCTGCCAAGAACCTCTACATTGCTCCAATCCCTGTGTCTGTATAAGTATTCCATTTCTTCCCCCTTCTTTTATTCAGGACAGCTTTCCCTGAGTATCAACTGATTCGGGACCACTATTTTCAAGCCCCGCTCCCTGTCGGTCCAAAGGCATTCCATCAGTGTTTTGGCTGCCATCATACCAATCAGGTCATTGTGCAGCTTCACTGTGGAGAGAGCCGGTGTCACAAAGGACGCTGCCTGGTCATCATTACAGCCGATGATCGCCACGTCACCCGGAACTGCTATTTTTTCTTCCTCCAGAGCCTTTAAAAAGCCGATCGCCATGGTGTCGTTCTCCACAAACACAGCTCTGGGGAGCCTTCCCTTCCGGATGATCTCTTTTCCCAGACGGTAACCGAACTGGGTATGATTGGACTGGGCCAGGTAAATATATTTTTCATCGTATTTTTCCAGGCTTTTCATGATCTGGCGGAAATACAGGAACCGTTCATCCCTGTGGAGCTTTCCATTGACTTCAAGCCCATAAGTACCCATATATCCAATGGTGTCAAATCCCTTTTTCAGAAAAAAGTCCAGCGCTTTTTTCACAGCCTGTTTAAAATCATTTACCACACAGTCGGCTTCCAGCTTCTCGTCTTTGAGCTGAAAGTCAGCGCATACCACCGGCAGCCCGGAGTCCAGCACAGCCCGGCGGAATATCTTTTTCTGATACCAGAGCGTTGAGTAACCCACAAAGACAAGCCCCTGGTACCCTGAAATCCTGGATGCATTGGCATCCAGCATGGGCTCAAACACCTCTTTTACCTTGAAACCGTTTTTCTCCAGCTCCATTTTAATGTTCATGCGGATGACCTGGTAAAACCTATCCTCCACTTCCTCTGTCTCGCCGTACAGGAGCATGACGCCTATGGTGCCTCTCGTGCCCTGGATGGCGGAATATTCAAAACACCGATTGTATCCCAGCTCGCCTGCCGCCTCCAGGATTCTTTCCTTGGTCTTCTGTGAGACCGAGAAAGTAGTGTCATTTTTCAAAACCCTGGATACGGATGCGGCTGATACTCCGGCCCTCTGTGCAACATCCCGTATTGTAGCCATATCCCCACCTCTTACTTACTTAACGCCTGTTTTGTTTAGTTAATATATTATTTGTTTAGTAAATATATGTATCTTCCTTACATCCTCACAATACTTGAATTAATGGGGTTTGTCAACAATATATTTCGTATTTTCCCGCATTTGTTGTGCATATCTGATATTTTTATGACTTTTATATAAATTCCTACCCCATATATTTAGTAAATATACATAAAAGAAAAGGGCTGTTTTCCATGGTAAACAGCCCTTTTCTTATGCAGTTAGTAAATTTATTTACTATATCAGTATTCCACCACACCGTAATATCTCCGGTCATCAGGATTGTGATCCCTCACCACGGAGAAATAGTAACAGAACCACTCCAGCGGCACGAACATGACAAAGGGTGCCAGATCCGGGTGAAGCCCCATAGCGAAATCCGCGTAGTCAAGCACAATGGCGGTTCCTTTCCACCGCTCCACAAACTGCAGTGCCCTCTGTGTGATCTCCCTGGCAGAATCTGTGGGAACCAAAAATAAAAACGGAACGCCTGATTCCACGATCTCCAGGGGACCGTGACGGAATTCACCGGCCTGGATCACCGCCCCGTGAGACCAGAGAAATTCCATGCCGGTGATAACGCCCTCCTTATAAGCAAGAGGGACCATGGAGCTGGCTGACACTGTGTAAAATCCCTTCAGACTTCGCAGGGGTTTTGTCATTTCCAGGGCCTTCTTTTCAAAGTTTTCAATGTGGTATCCAAGCACCTCGGGCAGGCGCTTCATATCGGACAGTATTTTTTCCATAACCTCTGTGCTCTCGCCGCGGTCTATGGCAGTGCGGGCGATCAGGGTGTAAAGTGCCGCAAGCTGGCATTCCCACATGGCCTCTGCGTGATAATCCACCACAAAGTCTGCCTCCTGACCCAGAGGATTCTCCTCCCTCTGATTGCAGACACCCACTGTCATGATTCCCTGCTTTCCGGCTTTTCTGAGTCCTTTTACGATTTCTTCCGTGGTGCCTGACTGGGATATGAATACCGCCAGCATTTTTCTGTCACCATAGACCGGCATGGAATCTATGAATTCCCACCCGGTGTAGGCATTTACTGCCAGTGTCGTGTATTTGTCCGCCAGGTATTTTGCTGTACTGCCGGCAGCGCTGGAGCTTCCGCAGCCGACAAAACAGATACGCTCCACCTGATTCTCTTTGATATAAGCCAGAATGGGGGCTATTTTAGCGTCCGCTGTCTCCAGAAAATCCGCCACCTCTTTTTTCATGTCTGCTGTTACTAAAAAATGTACCTCTTCTTTGTTTAGATTCAACATATCTCTTTTCCTTTCTTCAGTCACTGTGTCAGTTCTATTTCCAGTTTCACTTTGTCCGTCCGCATATAGGCCCTGCAGTATTCCACCACCTTTCCCTGCCTGTCGTATGTTTGGAACGTAAAGAGAAAAACACTGCTGCCCTCCGGTATTTCAAGCCATTTTGCCTCTTTCTTCCCTGCTTTGACAATCGTCACTTCCTGTCTGGATTCGTGGAGACGGACGCCTCTCTGTTCCATGATCTCATACAGAGAAGACGCCTCCGGACTGCAGGAACGGACCTCCCCCAGTATCTCTTCCGGAACATAGGTGTATTCCACAGAGACGGGAAGGCCGTCCCCCAGACGGAGCCTCACGATCTCATGGATTCCCCCGCCCTGTGCAGGCATCTCCATATGGGAATACAGAGGCGCACAAGACAGCATTCTCCATGAAAGAATCCTGCTGCCGGCCTTTCTGCCCTGTTCTCTCATTGTCTGGGTAAATCCGCAGAGGCGGCACACATCCCCTTTTCTGGGGACTGAGGAGGCATAAGTTCCGGAACCTTGTCTCCGCTTTATCATGCCCTCACTTTCCAGAACGGCAAGCGCGCGGCGTATGGTCATTCGGTTTACATAAAATTCTTCCGCTAATTCCCGCTCTGAAGGGAGTCTGCTGCCCAGCGGATATTCCCCGTCTTCTATTTTCTTTCGGATAGCCCCGGCTATGCCGGCGTATACGAAACGGTCACCCCCCGCCATATCACCAGGCTCCAAAGTGGCCGATCGTGAGGGCTGCTTTGTCTGCCCCGGCCTGCATACAGCGTTTCAGCGGCTCACCTTCTAATGCTCTGCTTAAAAATCCCGCAATGTAGGAATCTCCCGCCCCCAGGGTGTCCACCGCCTGCGCGCCCGTAATGCCAATGGCTGTGTATTCTTTTCCGTCGTAGGCAACACTGCCGTTCTCTCCCAGTGTTGCAATTACGCAGCCTGCCCCCTGTTCTTTTACGCGTTTTAAAAGGCTTCTGGTAAATATGTTGTCTTCCCGGCAGGAGAAGAAGGCATAATCTATATATGGAGCCAGAGAATCTATCTTAGGGGCGTCATATTTGTTTGAGAAATCATAAGACGTTTTTACTTTGGACGGCAGTCTGCCCAGACAGGCATCACACTGTCCCCAGACTGCCATATGTACACAGTCAAAGCCCGCCAGATACTGCAGATCCTCGTCAGACAGCACAAATCCCTCCAGAACATTCAGAAAGTCCTCCCCGAATTTTCTGTCTCCATCCACAAGTTCTATGTATGTGACTGCTGTCTTCCCCTCTTTTCTCTGCATACGGACAGTCTCCACCCCCTGCTCCTTTAACTTTTCCTGCATCATGTCACCAAAGGTATCTGTGCCGATCCAGCCCAGGTACGCGGTGTCCATGCCAAGCTGCCGTCCGTAGACAGCCACATTCACCGCGTTTCCGCCGGGATAGGCCCATCCCTGCCGCTCATAGAAATCCACGCAGTTGTCACCGATCGCTGCCAGCCTCATAATCTTCCTCCATCCTTAAAATACTGGTAAATCTGCATCTGTCACCTCTTGTGAGGGAGCAGGCATATTCCACCTTAACTCCGTTTTCATCAAATGCCCGCATTTCCATCACTGCCAGGGCATCTCCCCGGCTGCAGTTTAAAATCCCCGCCTCCCTTGCATCGGCTGCCCTGACGCTCATAGTCTGCTTTCCCCGGATCAGGTGTATTCCGTACTCCTCTTCCAGAAGGCGGTACAGGGAACCGGTCAATGGTTTTGTCTGCAGATCCGGGGCAATGCAGACGGGAATATAAGAGATTTCAAGGGCTGCCTCCTCCCGGTCCACGCTGCGCAGGCGGACGGTCTCTGTGATATCCGACCGGGGCGTCAGCCCAAATTCCTCCGTCAGCGCGTTCCCTGCCGGAATCACCCTGCAGGACAGAAGCTTTGTGGTCACGGTACTTCCGTTTTCCTGTGCCATTTGGGAAAAAGATTCAAAACGCTCCATGTGCCTGAGTATTTTCTTTTCCGCGGCAAAGGTTCCCACCCCTTTTACACTGTATACGATTCCTTCCTCCTTCAGCCGTTCAAGCGCTGCCCGCACAGTCCCCTTCTGTACTTTGAACCGCTCTGCCAGTTCCTCATTGGACGGCAGACGCCCGCCTCCTTCCAGATGGCTGTTCTCTATATACATCCGGATTCGGTCTGAAAGATAAAACCTGTCTCGGTGCATTGTATCCCCCTTTCAGTATGTATACCAATTAGTTATTTTTCTATACTGCAGACTATACACGCTAAAACACAGAGGAGCAAGAGGGGGAGGGAAATATCGTGAATGTGCATAGTAAACGTGATTATTTCTTCTTATATAAATGGATGGTGGGATTTTTGTATCATATTTTCAGATGTGGTAAAAGAATTTACTTTTAGGTCTCGCCGCCCGCCAGAGCGTGTTTGGACTGATCACTGCAGGAAATAAACCAATGCCAAAAGGGAGATGCTGTGCAGTCTCACAGCATCCCCCTCTGTTCCTCTTTTTCCTGTCTCCTTCTTCTGAAACGAAGCGCAAGCAATACAAATGGCAATACAATCTCAGCCAGCATGATAAGGGCAGGGAAATGAAACTCCCAGGTAAATTCCCAGTATTTGAAAATCTCTCCGTTGTTATAAATCCAGGAGACAGTCCCGGCAGCAGCAAGTCCTGCGGAGATTATGGATAAAAGCAGGCTGTTTGTCTTCCTGCTTCCCAGAAAACGATACATATCCAGACATGCCAGAACAAAACCGCCTGACATCATCCAATTTCCAATCATGCCTACCGTATAGCTGACAAATATGGAAGTGGGGCCATCCGCACCGCCAATCAGACTGACAGACTCTCTGAACTGTCTTTGAACCATACTCTTCATATAAAGATTCATAGCAAGGATATATACCGCATAAACAGCCGCCGCTGCACCGAGCACTAAAAATATATACCTGAAACCGCCGGGTTTTCTCTCCGCTCCCAGCTCCGCGTTAAACCGATCCGCCACCTCTTTCGGGCTTCCCAGATCTTCCAGTATCTTATCCACGGACCAGCCGGCTTCCATTCTGGCATGGATATCCGTGCCCAGATCCGCATTGATCCTGACTTTCATTTTCAAAGGAACCTTCAGTTTTCGCTCCACTGCGTTTACATATTTTTTGATTTTTTTCTGGTCTTCTGTCATTCGTCTCCCTCCCCGCATAATTTTGTGATACAGCTCTGGAAATGGGTCCACAAATTTCTGTACTCCCCGTATGTCTCGCGGCCCTTTTCTGTTATGGTATAATATTTCTTCGGCGCCGCTCTCCCCTCTCCGTTCTGCCAGAAAGATTCTATGAGTCCGCTGTCTTCCAGACGGTAGAGAACAGGATACAGGGTACCCTCCTTCAAATCAAAAAATCCTTCTCCTCTCTGTTCCAGGTTCTGAAGAATTTCATATCCGTAAGTGCTCTTCTCCTGCACCAATCTGAGGACCACCATATCCAGGACACCTTTTTTAAGCTGCTGCGCAAACTTATTATCCATATCTGTCCTCCTTTTTATAATACTTAGTATTACTAAATACTATTATATACTAATACTATCTCATGTCAATCATTATATTTTGACACGCTCAAATTTCTGAAATTGCTGCCCGCTCTTACTTATTATATTTCCGCTTAACTGCCCTGCCCGCCAGGAATAAAATAAGCCCAGGCAAAAGGAACTCAATCCCCCTTACAGCCACGAACAGACGAAACGGAGCGGAATTACTCATCTCATCATATTGATAAAAATCCACACTGGTTCCCACACAGAACCCCACTGTCAGCAGCACGGCAAAACCATAAAATACTTTATAGATATTTTTTCTGTCCATTCATACCTCCTGCTAAGTATCTGCTGTCAATCACAGTATAACAAATCCCCCGTCAAAAAGAAACAGCCCGGCATGTCTCTTTCCGAACATCCCGGGCTGTTGCCGTATACTGCGCAGTCAAGCTGCTCTCTTCGTGGGCAGCTCCGCCTTAGGCAGTACCTTATCGTGCCTGTGCATATGAAGAAACGTCCCCAGAAGAATATAATAAAGATAGAGGGCACCCCCATTGCTGAACCTGTTGACAGAAAAAAACGGAAAAAACACCTGGCTGATATCCCCAAATCCCATCATCGCCAGAAGAGAATATAATACCATCATACTAAAAGCGGTCAGCACACCGGTGCATATGATATTACAATACTGGTTCGTCAGCTTCCTGATATCATACAGCATCCACAGAAAAACACCGATGATCAGCAGGATCATAACAAATATCCCCAATATTCCCGCACTGCCGAATAACCGCAGAAGCATTCCCGGGGTATCATCCATGTCCAGGTATTTTCGGATACTCTGCGCGATTCTGTGGTCCCGGATAGCCCTGTATACCATGGGAGCCCCCAAAAGCGCCAGCAGCCCGGGAAGACTCCATAATTTTATAAGGAACTCACGCCTTTTTATCCGGAACCATCCCCTGCGTACAGCAATCGTTAAGATGATCACATGCGCCAGTACGACCATGAACGTAAAAAAGTATTGCCGGGAAATCATACTAAGCAGACACACCACACCGGCAATTGCCAGCAGCCGGCGCACTTCACCATATCCGCCCTTCCGGTAATAAAATGCCAGCCCGCCAAATCCGGCCACATTACTGAACAGCATGGTCTGATATGCCGTGTCGGTCAGATGAAAGCCTGAATCCTTAACAGCCTCGCCGCCGAAGACACTTATCATCATAAATACGCCGCTGATGATAAAAAAGAGAAGCCAGAGCTGATAGGGCTTGGAGAACCATTCCTTCCTGTAACCGCCAAAAGAGAACATGAGCAGAAAAAACAGCCCGGTACCGCGCCATGTGATGAGCATATACGGAGGAACGTCCAAACTGTTTCCCCCAAAATACACAATCGCAAGCACAACGGTCAGCAGGTCGATCCCTATAAAAAACAGCAGAAGCTTTACATCCAGCCGTGTTCTGTGCACCTTGTCAAGCTCAATTCCCGTCTCCACCGGGTCGCCCATCTCCTCCACGGCCCTTTCCACAGCCTCCTCCCGGTTCATTCCCTTTCTCCGGAAATATTCCGTATCCTCCTCAATATGTCCCAGCAGCTCCGTTCTGATATCTTCCCATATACTCTTGCAGCGGATCTGCTCTTCCACAGTCTTCAGATACTCATGAACCTTCATAGGCCGGCCCTCCCAGTACACGTCTGACTGCCGTTTCGTATGTCTCCCATTCTTCCTTTTTTCCGTCCAGATGTCTGTGCCCTTTTTTTGTGATCCTGTAGTATTTTCTTGTCTTTCCGCCTGCTTCCCTCTCGTACGCCTCCAGAAATCCCTTCTCCTCCAGTCCGTGAAGAAGCGGGTAAAGGGTGCCTGCTTTCAGTTCAAATACATTCTGCGACCTGTCCCTCAGCGTTTCGATCATCTCATATCCATACATTTCCCGCTCCGACAAAAGCTGAAGCAGCAAAAGCGTTGTACTGCCTGACAGCAGGCTTTTATCCAGTTTATTTGCTTCCATTACTGTTCCTCCTCTCAGCAGATGATGCCGTCTGCAGCGCCGCAATACTCACTTTCTGAACAGAGTGGCGATCATAGCTGCCACGAATATGGGCACCCACATAAAACAAAGGCCGCACAGCAGCCGCATCACAAATGTCAGGCCCGAGTCTGCCAGAAGTCCCATTCCGATACACGCCGCCAAAATACTGAAGATGAGAGCGGCTGCACTCAATATGATTTTTCCCGTCCTGGTTTTCATAAGCATTCATCCCCTTTCTTCAACCCTGACTGCAGAGGCAGAAATGAAGATCTGTCGCTGTCCGTCACTATATAGATAATCTATATATCGTTCATCTATATAGTATCACTATCCGCCCCTCTTGTAAAGCCCCACTGCTTCATTTTTACACAAAACTATTTTGTCAGCGTCACTGTTTGCTCCGTACCCGGCAGCGCGTTTTGCGATAGTGCAGATATGCTTCTTTTTTTCCTGTATTCAAGAGGCGTATCCCCGGTCTTTCGCTTAAAAGCCGTAATATAGTAACTGACTGTACAGAATCCTGTCATCTCCGCGATCTCCGATATATTCAAATCCTTCTTTTCCAGAAGTTCCATACTCCGGGAAAGCCGGTATTCCAGCAGATACTCCCAGGGAGTCATGTGCACCATCTTCTTAAAAAAACGGCAGCACTCCCCTTTGCTGATATGGGCAGAGGCCGCAAGCTGCTCCAGGGTGAATTTCTCCCTGTAATGTTCATGCAGGAAATTGAGCAGTACGGCTGTGCGCTGCTGTTCCTGCGCGCTGTAATCAATCTTCCCCCCGGCATCAAACAGATTTTCACACAGCAGCAGC